>OGZM01000682.1_pt1 | contig 38855 bp, 35 predicted proteins | sample 1576821 | NCBI WGS metagenome assembly OGZM01 (sample SAMEA3541491, study PRJEB24748) | human gut metagenome | biome: human gut; feature: human-associated habitat; material: faeces | place: China | collected 2012
TGTCTCTTTCTACTATGTGAGCAGTTGCTGTTTAAGTAAAGTTTTCATTAGAAAGTTTAGCATTCATTTTTTCAAGTTCTGCTGCTACTTTATCAAGCTGAACCTGTAATTTTTTAACCTCTGCCTCTATATCAAGAAGTCCAGTAAGAATCATATATACTTCTGAATTTCCTGTAACTCTGAATCCGCTTTGAGCAGGTTTTTCCATATCTTTTCCACACTCAATAGATTCAAGATTTCCAAGTTTTGTTATAAAGAAATAGTTTTCTTTTATTGTGTTAAGCTCGCTGTCATCAGAAGATTTGATAACAACTTTTGCAGGTTTAGCCGGAGAAATTCCTGCCTCTGCTCTGATGTTTCTTAAAGAAGAGATTAATCCTTGAATATATTCAAATGATTTTTCCACATCTTTATCTATCATTTTTTCATCAGCAACAGGATACTGAGCAAGCATTACAGTGTCTCCTTCTGCTTTTATTGTCTGCCATATTTCTTCTGTAATATAAGGCATAAATGGGTGTAATAATCTCATTCCAGCCTCAAGAACAGTCCATAACACATATTGAGCTGTCATTTTAGAATCTGCATCTTCAGAATTGTATAATCTTATTTTAGCCATTTCTACATACCAGTCACAGAAATCTCCTCTTAAAAATTCATACACTGCTTTTGCTGCTTCATCAAGAAGGAATTTATCAAGTTTGTCAGCAACAATTCCTGCTGTTTCATTTAATCTTGAGAATATCCATTTATCAACAAGCTCATATTTTAACTTACTCTTATCAACTTTTGTAACATCAAAATCTTCAAGGTTCATAATAACAAATCTTGAACCATTCCACATTTTGTTTGCAAAGTTTCTTCCCATCTCAATAAGTTTTTCAGAGAAGTGAACATCTTGTCCTTGAGATGTGTTGTATATCATAGCAAATCTGATTGCATCTGCTCCATATTTTTCAATTAAGTCTAATGGGTTAGGAGAGTTTCCTAATGATTTAGACATTTTTCTTCCTATTTCATCTCTTACGATACCGTGGAAGAATACGTTTTTAAATGGAATTTCATCCATTTCGTATAATCCGAACATTATCATTCTTGCTACCCAGAAGAATATGATATCTGCACCTGTTACAAGTGTAGATGTAGGATAGAATTTTTCAAGAGATTTTGTTTTTTCAGGCCATCCAAGAGTTGAGAAAGGCCATAATGCAGATGAGAACCATGTATCAAGTACATCTTCTTCCTGCACAAGCTCAACTTTTTTACCATAGTGAGCCTCTGCCTGTTTCATTGCCTCTTCTTCACTTACAGCAACAAACATTTTATTGTCTGGTCCATACCAAGCTGGTATTCTGTGTCCCCACCATAATTGTCTTGAGATACACCAGTCTCTTATATTTTCAAGCCAGTTATAATAGATTTTTTCCATTCTCTTAGGCATGATTTTTATTTCGCCGTTTCTTACAACTTCAAGAGCTCTTTTTGCAAGAGGCTCCATTTTAACAAACCATTGTTTAGAAACTCTTGGTTCAATTATAGTTCCACATCTGTAACAAGTTCCAACATTGTGAGCATGAGGTTCTATCTTAACTAAATATCCCTCTGCTTTTAAATCCTCAACTATTCTTTCTCTTGCTTCAAATCTGTCAAGTCCTGCATATTTTGGATAATCTTCAACGATTTTTCCGTCTGCTGTCATCATGTTTATGATTGGAAGATTATATTTATTTCCGATTGTAAAGTCATTAGGGTCGTGAGCAGGTGTTATTTTTAAAGCTCCTGTTCCAAATTCCATATCAACATATTCATCAGCTATAATTTCTATCTCTCTTCCCACTAATGGAAGTATTGCTTTCTTTCCAACAAAATCTTTGTATCTTTCATCGTTAGGATTTACTGCAATAGCAACGTCTGCAAGCATTGTTTCAGGTCTTGTAGTAGCTATTATAAGAAACTCATTTGTTCCTTTTACAGGATATTTTATGTGCCAGAAATTTCCGGGTTTTTCAACGTGGTCTACCTCGTCATCAGCAAGAGCAGTTCCACATCTTGGACACCAGTTTACCATATATTCACCTTGATAGATAAGTCCATCATTATATAAATCAACGAATATATGTCTTACTGCGTCAGAAAGTCCTTCGTCCATTGTAAATCTTTCTCTGTCCCAGTCAAGAGATGCACCAAGTTTTCTAAGCTGGTTAGTTATTATTCCTCCATGCTCCTCTTTCCATTCCCAAGTTCTTTTTAAGAACTCTTCTCTTCCTAAATCTTCTTTTGTAAGTCCCTCTTCAGCAAGTTTTCTTTCTACTTTATTTTGAGTAGCAATTCCTGCATGGTCACATCCCGGAAGCCATAAAGTATTTTTTCCAGTCATTCTGTTATATCTTACTAAAGTATCTTGAATAGAGTTATTTAAAACGTGTCCCATATGAAGTATTCCAGTGACGTTTGGAGGTGGAATAACTATTGAATAGCTCTCCTTACCATCTTCTAAAGTTGCTGCAAAATACTTAGAGTCTTCCCAGTGCTTATACCATTTTTTTTCTATTTCACTGGGAGAATATGTTTTTTCTAATTCTTTCATTAATTTCCCTCCTGCTCTGATTTTCCTTCATTTAATACTTCTTCTATATAGTCTAATATTTCATCTCTTCCTGTATCTTTTAATGAAGAATGGAAAAATACATCTTCATTATGGAATTCAAGTTTTGTTCTTATAGCTTTTAAACATTTAAATTTTTCATTGTTTGACACTTTATCCATTTTAGTAAATATAATTTTAAATGGAATATTGAAATGGTCAAGCCAGTGCAGCATGTCCATATCTTCTGCTGTAGGCACTCTTCTTATATCAAGAAGTACAAAAACTAATTTTTTTCTGTTGCTTGCAAGGTATCTTTCCATTGTCTGTCCCCATTCAGCCTTCATAGCTTTTGGAACTTTGGCAAATCCATATCCTGGCAGGTCTACTAAGAAAAACTCATTGTTGATTATAAAATAGTTTATAAGCTGTGTTCTTCCGGGAGTTTTACTTATTCTGGCAAGTTTTCCTCTTCTTGTTATACTATTTATAAGAGAAGATTTTCCCACATTTGATCTTCCTACAAAAGCAAACTCAATATTGTTAAGCTCTTCAGGATAATCTTTCTCATATACAGCAGATTTTACAAAGTCTGCTTGTTTTATTATCATATAAACTCTCCTATATTACTTTTCTGCAATCCTATTTTTTAAAAACCAGTTCTTCCACTTCATCATAGTTTTTAATAAAATCTATTTTCATATCTTTTGCTACTTCATGTGGAATATCTGTAATGTCAGGTCTGTTGTCCTCTGGGAGAATAACCTCTCTGATTCCTGCTCTGTGAGCACCGATTACCTTTTCTTTTACTCCGCCTATTGGAAGAACCTCTCCTGTTATCGTAATCTCACCTGTCATAGCTATATCCTGTCTTATCTCTCTTCCAGTAAGAACAGATAAAATTGCTGATGTTATAGTTATTCCTGCAGAAGGTCCGTCTTTTGGAGTTGCTCCCTCTGGGAAGTGAAGGTGGATATTTTTCTTTTCTAAAAATTCATTTTCATCTATTTTGTATTTAGCAAAATTTGATTTTACATATGTAAATGCAACTTCAGCAGATTCTTTCATTACATTTCCTAAAGTTCCTGTAAGATTTAAAGTTCCTTTTCCCGGAATTAAAACTCCCTGAACTTCAAGTGTAACTCCTCCAACAGCTGTCCATGCAAGTCCGTTTACAATTCCAACTTTGAAAGTTTTTTCTTTTAATTTTTCAGGTCTGAACTTAGCTTTTCCAAGATATTTTTCAAGGTTATTTGCATTTACAGTAACTTTATCAATTCCCTCTTTTACAACTTTTCTTGCAAGTTTTCTGAATAAGTTGTTTATCTCTCTCTTAAGACTTCTTACTCCAGCCTCTCTTGTATATTCATTTATGATTTTTAAAATAACATTGTCTGATATTGTTACTTTAACATCTTTCAGTCCGTTTTCTTCCTGCATCTGTCTTACAAGATATTGTTTTGCAATGTGCAGTTTTTCATATTCAGTATATGAAGAAAGAGTTATAATCTCCATTCTGTCAATCAACGGCTCTGGAATATTTCTTAAATCATTTGCTGTTGCTAGGAAGAACACTTCTGATAAATCAAACGGTGTATCAATATAGTGGTCTTCAAAATGAATATTCTGCTCTGGATCAAGAACTTCAAGCATTGCTGATGCTGGATCTCCTTTAAAGTCACTTGACATTTTGTCCAGCTCGTCTAAAAGAACAAGAGGATTTTTCACTCCTGCAAGCTTCATAGCTTTCATTATTCTTCCAGGCATAGAACCTATATATGTTCTTCTGTGTCCTCTTATTTCAGCCTCATCTCTTACTCCTCCAAGAGAAACTCTTACGAATTTTCTTCCCATAGAATCTGCAACAGATTTAGCAAGTGATGTTTTACCTACTCCGGGAGGTCCAACAAGGCATATGATAGTTCCCTTCATTTTTGGATTAAGTTTTTTAACAGCAAGGTAATCAAGTATTCTCTCTTTAACCTCTTTTAATCCATAGTGATCTCTGTCAAGAATTTGAGATGCTTTTTCTATATTAAGATCATCTTTTGTTGTTTTTTTCCAAGGCAGGTCAAGAAGTGTTTCTATATAGTTTCTTGAAACAGATGCCTCAGCTGAAAATCCCGGCATTTTGCTCATTTTTTTCAGTTCTTCCTGAACTTTTTTCTTAACTTCTGCCGGAAGTTTAGCTTTTTCTATTCTCTCAGCTAAATCAGAGTTATCATCTTCAGGAGTATAGTCCTGAATTTCCTCTTTCATAGCATTGATTTTTTCTTTTAAATAGTAAGCTTTTTGAGCATCATTCATTTTGTTTCTTACTTTGTCCTCAACTTTTTTCTCAATTTCGTTGATTTCAATCTCTTTTGTAAGAATATCTAAAAGCATCAGTCCTCTCTGCTCTACGTCAAACATCTCTAAAACTTTCTGTTTTTCTTTTGTATCAATAAAAAGATTGTTTGCTATTAAATCAAATCCTGAACTGATATCTTTAGTTGATTTTAAAGTAATCAATATTTCTGGAAGTGCTTTTCCTGTAAATTTATTATACTGCTCATAAAATTCAAGAACTTTTCTATAAACTGCAAGTGCCTCTTTTGTATCTGCTTTTTTAGTTTCAGCTATAGTATATCCTGAAGTATATTCTCCGTTTTCTTCTTTAGGGTCGTGTAAAATAACTCTTCCCTCTGCCTCTACAAGCATTTTTATAGTTTTATTAGGCATTTTTACAGTCTGCAGTACATTTACTATTACTCCTGTTGTGTAAACATCTTCCGGAAGATTAGGTTCTTCTTTCATAGTATCTTTCTGCATTCCGAAAAGCATTTTATTATTTTGTCCGTTTGCTACTCTCTCAAGAGTTTTCATACTCTTTTCTCTGCCAACATACACAGGTGTTACTATTCCGGGGAATATAACTAAATCTCTCGTAGGCAGAAATGGTAATCTGTTTTCCATAAGCTATTATCCCTCCTTAGTGATTATCTGAACTTTTTTGTAGTCATCAAGTCCATCTATATCAACTATTACTTTCTCTACGTTTTCTCTTGACGGAACTTCATACATAAGCTCAAGCATAGTATTTTCTAAGATTGCTCTTAAACCTCTTGCACCTATTTTTCTTGCCATTGCTCTTTTGGCAACCTCTCTTAAAGCTCCCTCTGTTATTTCAAGTTCAACATCTTCCATTTCAAAGAATTTCTGATATTGTTTTACTATTGCGTTTTTCGGCTCAACCAGTATTCTTAATAAAGCCTCTTCATCAAGGCTGTCAAGTGTTGTTACAAGAGGAAGTCTTCCAACAAGTTCAGGAATTATTCCCTGTTTTATCAAATCTTCAGGAGTAACTTTTCTTAAAACTTCTCCCTCTTCTCCTCTTTTAACTCTGCTTGTATCAGCACCAAAACCTAAACTTTTCTGCTGTGTTCTTTTTGATATAACTTTTTCAAGTCCTTCAAAAGCTCCTCCAACTATGAAAAGAATGTTTTTAGTATCGATCTCTATAAGCTCCTGATTAGGATGCTTTCTTCCTCCCTGAGGAGGAACTTGAGATTTTGTTCCTTCTATTATTTTTAAAAGTGCCTGCTGCACTCCTTCACCTGAAACATCTCTTGTTATAGACATATTTTCAGATTTTCTTGCTATCTTATCAATTTCATCTATATAAACTATTCCTCTTTCTGCTGCCTCAACATCATAGTCCGCTGACTGAAGAAGTCTTACAAGAACGTTTTCAACGTCATCTCCAACATATCCAGCCTCTGTAAGAGTTGTTGCATCAGCTATTGCAAAAGGTATGTTTAATATCTTAGCAAGTGTTTGTGCCATAAGTGTTTTACCAGAACCTGTAGGTCCTATTACAAGAACATTTGATTTCTGCACATCAACTGTTTTGTCATCTTCTTTTGCTAATCTTATTCTTTTATAATGATTGTAAACTGAAACAGCCAGAACTTTTTTGCTTTCGTCCTGTCCGATTACATATTCATCAAGTTTTGCTTTTATCTCTTTTGGTGTAAGTAATTCTGTATCTTCCATACTTCCTGCTGATTCTTTTGGCAGGATTTCCTCTCCAAGAGAGTAGTCAAGCATATCATAACAGGCCTCTATACAGTCTTCACAAATAAAAGCACCATTAATACCGGAAAATAGTTTTCCTACCTCATCTTGCCCTCTTCCACAAAAAGAGCAGACTGCTTTTTCCATATTTCTTCTCTCCTCTCTCAATTATCTTTTGATAACTTTATCTATTATTCCATATTCTACAGCCTCTTGAGCAGACATAAAATTATCTCTGTCAGTATCTCTGTAAATCTCTTCAACTGATTTGCCGCAGTTTTCTGCAAGTATTTCACTTAAAGTTTTCTTAAGTCTTAAAATCTCTTTAGCATGAATTTCAATATCAACTGCCTGTCCCTGAGTTCCTCCTAAAGGCTGATGTATCATTATTCTTGAATTTTCAAGTGAAAATCTTTTTCCCTTTGTTCCTGCTGACAGAAGAAAAGCTCCCATGCTTGCTGCCTGTCCTACACATATTGTCTGTACATCAGGTTTTATATAATTCATAGTGTCATATATTGCCATTCCTGCTGTGACGACTCCGCCGGGACTGTTTATATACATTGTGATATCTTTTTCAGGATCTTCTGCTTCAAGAAAAAGCAGCTGAGCAACTATTGCATTAGCCACATTATCATTTATTTCTGTTCCAAGAAAAATTATTCTGTCTTTCAAAAGTCTTGAATATATATCGTAAGATCTTTCCCCATAACTTGTATTTTCTATTACTATTGGATTGTACATTTTTTTATCCCTCCTTAAATAAAAAATAAAAAATTTTGATTTTCCTATAAATTTTTTATTTTTTATTTAAAGGGAGCTGTTTAGGTGTAATAAGAATAAAATTCTCTGCGTATAAATATCAGATATTTTTAATCTCGAGAATTTTATTCTTATTTTACAGCTCCAATTAAATTATATTAAACTTATTTAATTATAAATTTATTATTTTGCGTTTGCTTCGATTAATTCAATAGCTTTGCTCATTAATAAATCCATTTTTAAGCTGTTTAAGAAGTCTTGGTATTTTTTAGTTTTGTCTAATTCTTCTTTAAGAGTTTCAACAGTCATTCCATACATTTTAGCAACTTCTTCAGTTTTAGCAGCTACTTCTTCCTCAGCAACTTCTAATTTCTCAACTTCAGCAATTTTGTCAAGGATTAGATCTAATTTAACTTTGTTTTCTGACATTGGAGCCATTTGAGCAAATACTTGATCCATAGTCATTCCAGTCATTTTGAAGTAGTCTTCTAATTTCATTCCCTGCATAGCTAATTGTTGTTCCATTTCAGCTAATTTTCCTTCAACTTCTCTGATGATTAAGCTTTGAGGGATTTCAACTGCAGTTGCGTCAGAAACTTTTCTTAACATTTTTCCTCTGTTTTCGTTTTTAGCGTTTTCTGCTCCTCTTTTTGCAACTTCTTCTCTAGTTTTGTTTTTAAGATCTTCAACTGATTCAAATCCGTTTGCTTTAGCAAATTCGTCGTTTAATTCAGGTTTGTTTAATAATTTGATTGCATTGATTTTAACTTTGAATACAGCAGGTTTTCCAGCTAAGTTTGGAGCGTGGTATTCAGCAGGGAAAGTAACGTTTACTTCTCCTTCTTGTCCAACTGTGTATCCAACTAATTGCTCTTCAAAGTTGTCTATGAACATTTTGCTTCCAAGTTTTAATTGGTGAGAATCAGCTTTTCCACCTTCAAAAGCAACTCCGTCTACAAACCCTTCAAATGCTAAGTCTACTGTATCTCCCATTTGAGCTTGGTATCCTTCTTCAGCATCTTTTAATTCAGCTTTAGCAGAAAGAACTCTTTCGATTTCTTCGTTTAATTTATCTTCTGTCATTTCGAAAACTGTTTTTTCAATTTCGATTCCTTTATATTCTCCTAAAGTTACTTCAGGAAAAACATCAACTGTGAAAGTTACTTTTAATCCGTCTTCTTCATCAGTTTTTACGTTGTAGATTGGGCTTACTGGTTTTAAAGATTCAGCAGTTACAACTTCACCATAGTGTTGTTTTAAAACTCTGTCTATTAATTCTTCTTTAATTCCGTCAGCATATTTAGCTTCGATTTGATCTAATGGAGCATGTCCTTTTCTGAATCCTGGAACTTCTGCAGATTTTTGAGCATTAGTAAGGATTTCTTTTTTTAATGGTGCAACTTCCTCCTTAGTTAAAGAAATAACAATCTCTACTGCAGATTTTTCTAGTTTTTTGATTTCGTGTTTCATCTTTTCCTCCTTAAGTGTTTTTATATACAAAACTTTTTTTATTTTTATTTTATACTTTTAATTCTGATACCGTATTTTTCTTTACCCTTTATTGTAACCTTTTCAGGATAATATATAATATCAAACTTTTCTTTTGTATTTCTGTGCTCTATTTCATTAGACAGGTTGAAAGCGATAAAAGGATATTCTTTTCTATTTTTTTCTATTACACCATTAAAGTGTCTTCCTTCAACTCCGAATTTCTCTATATTTTTTATATATATTCCTCTGTCCATGAAAAGAGGCTGGTTGTTTTCCAATCCATATGGGGAAAGCATTTTTATATCTTCCAGAAGTTCCTCATTGACTTCATCTATTGAAAGTTCTAAATCAATATCAACAATTTCTTCTTCTCTCACTGTTTTAAGTTTATCTATTTCACCTGCAAATCTTTCTTCTATCTCTTTAAGATTTCCAAGCTCTGCAATAAACCCTGCTGCCAGATCATGTCCTCCGAAACGAATAAGCTTATCTTCCATATCCTTAAATATGTTGAAAATATTTATGCCATTGCTGCTTCTGCAAGACGCCTTTCCTACTCCGTTTTTTATTGCAACCAATATTACCGGCACACCAAATTTTATGCTTAGTCTTGATGATACAACTCCAATTACACCTGGATGCCAGTTTTTAGAAGTCAGAAAAATATATGAAAAATCTTTTTTATAATTTCCTTTTTCCAGCATAAACAAAGCTTCATCATAAATCTTTTTCTCAAGCCTTCTTCTTATTTTATTGGTTTTCTTCATCTCTTCGATAATATTATAAATTTTAAAGTCATCTTCTTCAATAAAAAAGTCTGCCCCAATCTTAGAAACTCCTATTCTTCCAAGAGAGTTTATAAGGGGAGATATAAAATAACTTACATCAGTAGTATTTATATTCTTGTTTTGAAATTTCAAATATCTTATAAGATATACTAATCCTTTTACTTTCGTATTGCTTAGCGCCTCAAGTCCTTTGCTTATTATAACTCTGTTCTCATCTATCATAGGCACAACATCAGCAACTGTTCCTATCATTACAATATCAAGATATTTGTATAATCTTTCCTGTGATATTCCCAGTTTCTGATATACTCCCTGGGCAAGCTTTAAAGCAACACCTGCACCTGAAAGATATTTAAACTTATAGTTCTCACTAAGTTTTGGATTGATTAAGATATATTCTTCATCAGATTTTTCTTTTGCAGATTTATGATGATCGGTAACAATAACATCAATTCCTATGCTTTGAGCATATCTGATATCCTCAATGGAATTTGCACCTGTATCGACAGTGATTACAAGCTTTCCGTTTCTCTCATCTATAAAATCTATTGTTCTTTTATCAAGACCATAGTTTTCTTCCATTCTGTTTGGAATATAATATCTTGTATCTATTCCAATCTCTCTGAAGACAAGAACCAGAAATGATGCTGCTGTGATACCGTCTACATCATAATCTCCATATATGAAAATCCTCTGTTTTTTATCTCTTTTTTCAATTATCTTATTCACAGCCTCTTCCATTTTCTCAAAATCAAATGGATTTCTCAGCTGATCAACGCTAGGATTTAGAAATCTTTCCACATCTTTCTTTTCAACTAAATTTTTATTTAATAAGAGCCTTGTCAATATCTTGGAAGTTTTCCAAGCATCTGCTTTTTCTGCTACAATGGAATCTGAAACATTATTGTTTTTCCATATCATAGCTTACCAGTCCTACTCTCCTTGCTGTTTCTTTATATCATCTAATATTTTAGATATTTTAACTGCATATTCTATTGAATCGTCTATTTTTATTCTCATTTCAGGAATAAATCTAAGATCTAACTCTTCAGAAACTTTCTTTCTCAAGAATCCTCTTATTTCGTTAAGTCCCTCTTCAACTCTTGCTTTATTTACCTGTGCACCTTCCATAGAAAGAATTGTGAAATAAAGGTCAGCAAATTTAAGATCTTCTGTTACTCTTACTTTTGTAAGAGATACCATTCCCTTTACTTTTGGATTTTTTACATCTTCAAATAAAGCTGTTGAAACAACTCTTAAGACTTCCTTTTCAATAGCTGCTAATCTTTGTTTTCTCATTATGTTTTACCTCCCTCTGCATAGAGAGCTGCAAATTTTTCTGTTATCTAAGAGTTCTTTTTACCTCTTGGATATCAAATGCTTCTACTATATCTCCTTCTTTAATATCATTAAAGTTTTCGATACCAAGTCCGCATTCCTGACCTGCAACAACCTCTTTAGCGTCGTCTTTGAATCTCTTAAGTGATGCAAGTTTTCCTTCATAAGTTACAACTCCATCTCTTACAATTCTGATGTTTGAATCTCTTCTTACTTTACCGTCTACAACCACACATCCGGCAACGTTTCCAACTTTTGCCACTTTAAATACTTTCTTAATCTCAATTCTTCCAAGATACATTTCTTTAAATTCAGGCTCAAGCATTCCTGTTAAGGCTTTTTCAATATCTTCTATAATTTGATAGATAATTGAAGATGTTCTGATTTCTATTCCAGAAACTTCTGCCTCTTTGATAGCTTTTGTAGTAGGTCTTACGTTAAATCCAATAATGATTGCCTGTGAAACCTCAGCAAGTTTAATATCGCTTTCTGTAATAGCTCCCGGAGCTGACTGAATGATATTAACTGCAACTTCGTTAGTAGAAAGTTTCATTAATGATTCTTTTAATGCTTGTGCAGAACCTTTTGAATCTGCTCTTAAGATTAAGTTAAGTTCTTTTAGATTTTCATTGTCAAAGCTTTCTGACAGAGATTCAAGAGTGATAGTTTTCTTTCCTGATTCTCCCATTTTTCTTTCTTTTGCCATTTCTTCAACGATTCTTCTTGCGTGTTGTTCATTTTGAATAACATATATAGTATCCCCAGCTTCCGGAACACTGTTAAATCCTATTATCTCAATAGGCTGTGACATTTCTGCACTATTTACTCTTAAACCTTTATCGTCCATTAGAGCTCTTATTTTTCCATAAGATTCTCCGGCAACGATAACGTCTCCTATTTTTACAGTTCCCTCTTGAACAAGAATGTCTGCAACCGGTCCAACTTTAGGGTCAAGTTTAGATTCAAGAACTACACCTTTTCCTCTTTTCTTAGGATTTGCTTTAAGCTCAAGAATTTCAGCTGTAATAAGGATTGTTTCAAGAAGTATATCAAGGTTGATTTTAGCTTTTGCTGATACTTCAACAAACTCTACATCTCCACCCCATTCAACAGATACTAATCCATGTTCCATTAACTCTTGTTTAACTCTCATTGGGTTAGCTTCTGGTTTATCTATTTTGTTTATTGCAACAATAATAGGTACATTTGCTGCTTTAGCGTGTGATATTGCTTCTATTGTCTGAGGCATTACACCATCATCTGCTGCTACAACAAGTATAGCTATATCTGTTACTTTAGCTCCTCTGGCTCTCATATCTGTGAACGCCTCGTGTCCAGGAGTATCTACGAATGTAATTTTTTTACCATTTTTAGTTACTTGGTAAGCTCCTATTTTTTGAGTGATTCCTCCAGCTTCTCCGGCAACTACTTCTGTTTTTCTGATTGCATCAAGAAGAGATGTTTTACCATGGTCAACGTGTCCCATGATTGTAATAACCGGTGCTCTTTCTTGTAAATCTGCTTCTTTGTCTTCTATTTCAAGAGCAAATTTATCTCCGAATGCAATTTCCTCTTCCTCTTCCTGCTCTACTAAAACATCATAATCAGCAGCTATCTCTTCAGCAAGTTCTGCATTGATAGGGCTGTTTATTGTTAACATTTGTCCTTTAAGGAATAATTTTTTAATAATTTCAGAACTGTTGATTTTTAATTTCTCAGCAAATTCTCCAAGAGTCATTTCTCCTCTCATTTTTATTATTTTTATTCCATCTTCTTCAACAACTGTTCCTGTTTCAGTTTCTGCTTTTTTTACGAAGAAGTCTGTTCTTCTTCCTTTTTTCTTTTTCTTATTTTTGTCTTTTTTATTATCCAATACTATCTCTTTACTCTTTTCTTTTATTTTTGATTTCTTTTTCTTTTTTCCCGGTTTTTCATCATCTTCACCGGCTTTTTCATCTTTACTGAAGTGACTCTTTATTTTATCAACTTGATCTTCTGATAAACCAGAAAGATGAGATGATACTTCTATTTCTAAGTCGCTTAACAGACTTAAAAATTCTTTATTTCCTATTTCGTATTTCTTAGCTAATTCATGAACTCTAACTTTCATTAAAACTAAGCACCTCCCTTAACTTACTCCATAAGTCCACGGGCTACCTTTTTATTTTTAACGGCAATAACGTTAACTTCCTCTTTATTGAAAATATCTCCCAGCTCACTCTTTTTTCCATAATGCACATAAGGGATATTTTTCTCTTTTGCCTTAGCTATAAGACGTTTATCATTTTTCTCGCTTATATCTTCAGCTATAATAATAAAATGGACTTTTTCAATCTCATCAAATATCATATTTATTCCAAAAACAAGCTCTTGAGAATTTTTCATTGCTTTTAAAATCTTAAGATAATCTTTCGTGTCTTTCTTAAGCAAGTTTAACATTTTAAGTAAATCTTCTATTTCCATTTTTATTTTCTTATGTTTTGACAGCCTGTTTATACATTCATGTGTCTTACATACATACTGCCCTCTGCTTTGTGCAGTCTGCTTTTCATCAAGAGTAAATTTTCCCTCTTCATCTTTTTCCACAATTCTGAATAAATCAGCTTTATTTTTTTTCTCTCTACAGATAACACACATTCTTTCAGAATTAGTCTTCATTTTCCTCTTCTGTATGCTCCTCAGATTGTTTTGGCTCTTCATTAACTTTGATGTCTACTCTCATTCCAGTTAGTTTTGCAGCAAGTCTTGCATTTTGTCCATTTTTACCAATAGCAAGTGATAATTGAGAAGGGTCAACAATTACTCTTGTTGTCGCTCCATCTTCTAATAATTCAACGCTGTTTACTTTAGCCGGGCTTAATACAGCAGAAACAAATTCTTCTATTGATTCTTTCCATTCTACTATATCAATTTTTTCTCCGTTTAGTTCGTCAACAATGTTTTTGATTCTTAGTCCTTTTTGTCCAATACAAGCTCCAACTGTATCTATGTTTTTGTCAGCAGAATATACAGCTATTTTAGCTCTTGAACCAGCTTCTCTTGCAACAGATTTTATTTCGATTAATCCGTCAGCAATTTCAGGAATTTCAAGTTCAAATAATTTTCTTAAAAGTCCCTCATTTTTTCTTGAAATAACAATTTTAGGGAATTTGTTAGTTTTTTCAACTTCAGCTACATAAACTTTTATTCTTTCCCCTACTCTGTATATATCAGCAGGTGACTGCTCTACCATAGGAAGAATAGCCTCAGTTCCGTCAAATTCGATAAAGATGTTTTTCTTTTCATCGATTCTTCTGATAATTCCGTTTATGATATCTTTTTCTTTAACTTTAAATTTATCATAGATGTTTTGTCTTTCAGCTTCTCTTACTTTTTGGATAACTATCTGTTTTCCGTTTTGGATAGCATTTCTTCTAAACTCTTCACAGTTAACTTCTATTTTTACGATATCTCCGATTTTTGCTCTTTTCTTAATTTCTCTTGCATCTTCAACAGAAATTTCAAGTGCAGCATCATATACATCATCAACAACTGTTTTTACTTCAAATACTCCGATTTCTCCTGTTTCTCTGTCAATCTCAACTTCTACGTTTTCTTCTTCACCATAGTGTTTTTTATAAGCAGCAAGAAGAGCCTGTTCAACAGTTTCAAGTAAACTTTCTTTACTTATCCCTTTTTCTTTTTCTAATTCTTCTAATGCTTCTAAAAATATTTTTGCGTCTTTACCTTTCATTAATTTTCCTCCTGATTAGGCATTAAATATCCTTAAAGTCATAAACAAGGTTTGCTTTTCTAACCTCTTTAAAAGGTATCTCCATTTCTGTCCCGTCAACCTGCAGAAATAAAGTACTCTCTTCAAATCTTGATAATATTCCTTCAAAATTTTTCTTTTCATTTATTTTATGTTTTAAACTTACTTTTACTTTAGAACCTGTAAATCTTATATAATCCTTTTCTTTCTTCAAAGGTCTTTCTACTCCCGGAGAAGAAATTTCCAAAAAGAATTTTTTATCAATAAGCTTATCTATATCATCTTCAACTGCCATACTTACTTTTGCACAGTCATCAAGTGATACATCTCCTTCAGGTTTTTCAATATAAATTCTTACATACCAATATCCGCCTTCCTGCAGATATTCAATGTCAACCAAATCAAGTTCCATTTCTTTCAGTACCGGCAATACTACATTTTCAATTTTAACAATAATCTCTTCTGCTGCAGTTTCTTTCATACTTATATATATTCACCTCTCTTTCATTTTCCTATTCTACGAATAAAGAGTGGGTTGCCCCACTCTTCCATGAACTAGTATGATTTATCATCATGATTATATCATATGTATGTCAAAAAATCAATGAAAAATATACTTCTTTCTTTGAATTTAAAAGCATCTTCCTGTTATAAAAAAAGCTGCTGCACTAAAAAATATGCAGCAGCCAAACTTTTTATTAAATTTCTATTATTTTCCGAAGTATCTGTTTAATAATCCAGTGAAAGCTTTTCCGTGTCTAGCTTCGTCTTTAGCCATTTCATGAACTGTATCGTGAATAGCGTCAAATCCTAACATTTTAGCTCTCTTAGCAATATCAAATTTACCTGCAGTTGCTCCGTATTCAGCTTCTACTCTTGCTTCTAGGTTTTCTTTAGTAGATGCACTTACACATTCTCCTAATAACTCAGCAAATTTTGCAGCGTGCTCAGCTTCTTCAAAAGCTATTCTTTTGTAAGCTTCAGCAACTTCTGGATATCCTTCTCTGTCAGCAACTCTTGACATAGCTAAGTACATACCAACTTCTGTACATTCTCCTTCAAAGTTTGCTCTTAATCCAGCGATTATTTCTTCATCACCACAAGCTAATCCTTCTCCAACAACGTGCTCAGTTGCCCAAACTTTTTCAGTTCCTTCAACTATTTCTTCCCATTTGTCTGGTCCAACACCACATACTGGACATTTTTCTGCACCTTCGTTTATAATTTCTCCACATACTTTACATCTAAATTTTTTCATAATTTCTATCCTCCAACTTTTAAAAAATAATTTGTAATCATTTCATTTATGAATTTATTATAGCACCAAAATTATATTTTGTCAACAAAATAAAATATTAAAATTATATTTTTTTACTTTTCTTCCTTTTTCTCTTTTCTTTTTAAAGCTTTGCATATTTTTTCTTCTGATTTAACTAAATCTTCAAAGTTTACTGCTGCAAATTCATCAAATAATACTTTTTTGATTTTTACCATAGCACTGTGTATAGCACATTTTCCCTGCTTAAAAGTACAGCTTTCAACATTTGCAACACAGTCTTTAAAATCCATAACTTCTATAACATTCATTACATCTAAAAGCGTAATATCTTTTCTGTCTTTGTTAAGAGTAAATCCTCCGCCGATACCTTTTTTAGACTCTATTATCTTCCCTTCTACCAGTCTTGTTAAAATTCTTTTTCCAAGATTTTTAGGAATTTCGTTTATCTCTACTAATTGATCTCCGTTGTATCTTTTACCATCATTTTGATGTATGCTTAAAAACATAACAATTCTAAAAGCATAATCTGTTTCTTTTGTTATTTTCATCCTTTTTTCTCCCTTACTTTTAAAATTTATCAAATCTATTTATCTCTAATTTTAGTATACTATTTTAACCCTAAAAAGTAAAATATTTTATTTATATTTTTGTATATTTTTCTCCAATAAAAAAAGGTATCTTTTTTCAGGATACCTTTAATTAACTTATATAATTTATTTCATTTGCTTTAAAACTTCTCTGTATTGAGTTTTCATCATTTTAACAGTTACTTTTTTGATTAGATTGTACCATTTAAACTGCATTGCATCCATTTGCTTTAAAGTTTCTGATACTAATTTTTTTAAGAAATCGAACTCTTCGTAGCTAAGCTTTAATTCTGTTACAGTTTTATTTTCACAAGTTGCTTTTACATAATCGAAAAATGTAAGAACACCTTTTACCTGACTTTCAGAATATGCTTCTTCAAACTGTTTCTTTATATCTGTCATAAATCTTACTAAGAATTTTTTATGATTTTTTTCAAGTTTTACAGAATACTTTCTCTTACCCTTTCCTATTTTTTGCAGAGTACTCATCATTCCCATCATTGATGACATGTTGTTCATTTCCATAGGATTTAATTTCTCTGGATTCACTCTTTGACCTTTCATTATAACCTCCGAATTATATTTTACCTATTATTTGTTCTATTTGGTTTTGAGAGATAGCCCCTTCTCTCAGTATTTTAATATTTTCACTGCTCATGTCTATAATAGTAGACGCTGTCCCAATAGGACATTCCCCTCCATCTACCGTTATGTCTACTCTGCATTTAAATTTTTCATCAAGCTCTTTATAAGAGCGAGGCGTTGCTTCTCCTGATATATTGGCACTTGTTGTAGGAAGTATCCCTCCTGCACTTTCTATTATTTTTAGTGCTGTTTCGTGGTCAGGCATTCTCACTCCAACTGTCTTGCCGTTTGAAATCATTATAGGCGGAACTATCTCTCTGCTTTCTAAAATTATCGTAAGCCCTCCGGGCCAGAATTTTTTTATAAGCTTTTCTATTTTCTCTCTATTTTTTTCATTTATCACAGCAATATCCTCTATTTTAGATGAGCTGCTTACTAAAGCTATGAGGGGAGAAGAAAAGCTCCTGTCCTTAGCTTTATAAATATTTTTAATAGTTTCTTCATTGGTAATTACTCCGCCTACACCATAAACCGTATCTGTAGGATAAATAATAATTTTACCTTTTTTTAATTCTTCACCTATTTTTTCATAATTCAGTTCCTGCATCTTCATGTTTCACACCTTTTCTATGAAAATTTAACTTCAAAACATTTTAACATAAATTAAAAGAAAAAGCTAGTCATATGCCTAGCTTTTTCAAATTCTATACTTATTTTTTTGTTTTTATATATTTTCAAAACTTTCAAATAATTCAGATACTGATTGGTGATTAACGATTCTTTTTATTGCTTCAGCAAATAATCCGTCAACAGATAAAACTTTAATTTTATCTATTTTCTTTTCTTCTGCTAATTTAATAGAGTCAGTAATGATAACTTCTTTAACCTGAGAATCTTGTAATCTTCCTACTGCTGGTCCTGATAAGATAGCATGTGAACAGCAGATGTAAGATTCTTTAGCTCCTCTCTTCATGATAGCGTCAACACCGTTAACAATTGTTCCCGCTGTATCAATCATGTCGTCAATGAAGATAGCAGTTTTGTTTTCAACATCTCCGATTAGGTTCATTACTTCTGACATATTTGGTTTTGGTCTTCTTTTGTCGATGATAGCAATTTTACAATCAAGCCATTCAGCTAATTTTCTTGCTCTTTTTACTCCACCGATATCTGGAGAAACAACAACAACGTCATCTCCTGTAAGTCCTTTTCCAATAAAGTATTTTGCTAATAATGGTAATGCTTGTAAGTGATCAACAGGAATATCAAAGAATCCTTGAATCTGGTCTGCGTGTAAATCCATAGTTACAACTCTGTCTGCTCCTGCAGTTGTTAAAAGAGTAGCAACTAATTTTGCAGTAATTGGTTCTCTTGGGCTTGATTTTCTTTCTTGTCTTGCATATCCGTAGTATGGTAATAATACGTTGATAGTTTTTGCAGATGCTCTTCTTAAAGCGTCGATAAAGATTAGTAATTCCATTAAGTTTTCGTTAACTGGTCCAGAAGTAGGCTGGATAACAAATACATCTCTTCCTCTTACTGTTTCGTCTACTCTTACATAGATTTCACCATCTTTAAATCTTACAATCTGTACATCTCCTAAAGTCATGTCAAGTTTTCTAGCAATTTTTTCAGCTAGTTCTACGTTTGATGTTCCTGAAAAAATTTTAACTTCTTTCATTTCCATTTTTTGCATTTTTTTTATTTCCTCCATTCAAATTTTATTATTTGCTTATTTCTTTCAACAGCCAGCGCTCTTGGTGCCACATCTTTTGTTATAACAGATCCTGCTCCTGTAATTGCTTTATCACCTATATTAACAGGTGCTACAAGCATAGTGTCACTTCCTATAAATACATTTTCTCCTATAACAGTGTCAAATTTATTAACTCCGTCATAGTTGCATGTTATAGTTCCTGCTCCAATATTAGTATCTTTTCCAACTGTTGCATTTCCTAAGTATGTAAGATGTCCGGCTTTTACTCCGTACTCTAATGTTGACTTTTTAACTTCAACAAAGTTTCCTATATGAACTTTTTCTTTCAAATGAGATTTTGGTCTCAAATGAGCAAATGGTCCCATAGTAACTTTATCATCTACAATACTTTCTTCGATTACTGAAGACTCTATTCTTATATCATTTCCCAATGTACTGTCTATAATTCTTGTGCATCCTATTATCTCACAGTTTTCCCCGATAACAGTATTTCCCTGCAGCATAACTGTAGGATAGATAACTGTATCTTTCCCGATTTTTACTGTTTCTTCTATATATGTTGCTGCCGGGTCAATAAGAATTACTCCCTCTTCCATAAGTGAGTTGTTTTTTCTCTCTCTTAAAACTTTTGCTGCCTGAGCAAGTTCTACTTTAGAGTTTACTCCAAGTATCTCCTCGTTGTCTTCAAGGATAAAACTTGCAACTGCTTTTCCCTCTGCAACTTGAATTCCAACTATATCAGTAAGATAATACTCACCTTTTTCATTGTTGTTTGTTACTTTGTTAAGAGCTGCAAAAAGATCTTTTGCATTGCAGCAGTAAACTCCTGCATTAACCTCTTTTATTTTCTTTATTTCTTCATCTGCTTCTTTTTCTTCTATTATTGCTGTAACTTTTTCTCCATCTTTTACTATTCTTCCATATCCAAATGGATTTTCATAAATAGATGTAAGAATTGTTGTAGCTGCCCCTGATTTTTTATGAGCCTCATACATCTCTTTTAAAGTTTCATTTCTTAAAAGAGGAGTATCTCCGCAAAGAATCATTACGTCTCCGTCATAATCCTTTAAAAGCTCTTCTGTCTGCATTATTGCATGACCTGTTCCAAGCTGCTGCTCCTGAACAACGTATTTTACTTCACCTAATTCTTCTAAGACAACTTCTTTTTTGTGCCCGAGAATTAAAATATTTTCTTCTGTTCCTAAAACTTCAAGTTCATTTAAAATCTTTTTTACCATTGGTATTCCATTTACTTTATGAATTACTTTTGGAAGGTCAGATTTCATTCTAGTTCCTTTTCCTGCTGCTAAAATAAGTGCTTTTAACTTCATAACCGCCTTCTTTCACTCAATTTTTCTTAATTTATTATATCATACGACATTATCTGTTTTCAAGATTTTATCCTGCAAGTTTTTCATAAGCTTCATTTATTTCTTTAAATTTCTTTTCGTGATAGTCTCTTATTTCCTGACTTTCATTAGCAAATTTATCCGGGTGGTGTTTTTTAGCCTGTTCTCTGAAAGCTCTTTTTATTTCCTCTTTAGATGCTCCCGGCTGCACACCAAGAACTGTATAATATCTGCTTTTGTCCTCAAAAGGATTTTGATAAGAAGTGTTTCCCTGATTATAGTAGTTTCCGTTTTGATTATAATATCCTCCCTGCTGCCCTGAAGAATATCCTCTGAAAAACTCCTCAAAATCCTGAGCACTTCCGGTTCTGTAATAATATGTTCTTGTTCTTGAATGCGGCTGATTTCTGTTTCTCAATGCTGTAAATATTATATATATTAATATTAACGGAAAGAAAGTTATAACTACATATCCAAAAAGTGTAAACAGCACTGCCAGAACAATTAAGGCAGGGATAAAGCTGATAGCTCTCGGAAGTCCTGATGAACCTGCTATTATAAAAAATAAAACTGCCACTATTATTAACGCTATTTCCATTTATTCTCCTTTTTAATTTTTTAATACTGCAAATAAAAAAATAATAGAAGAGAGAAAAATCCTCTCATCTATTATTTTAATGTATATCATTATAAATTGCAATCATTACTTATTTTTTCTTTTAAATTTTTAATTTTTTCCTCAACCTTTTTATCTCTCGGGTCAATTTCATAAGCTGCTGTATATTCCTGAAGTGCTTTTTTAAATCTTCCCATCTCTTCATATTTTTCTGCAAAATCAATATGAACAGCATATAAATCTATGTTATTGAATATAGCAAGATCATAGCATTTTATTGCGTCCATTATTTTTCCTATTCTTGAATAGCAGTTTCCTAATAAAAAGTATATGAAAGAAACATCTGCTTCAAGTTCTGCTGCCTTATTGAAATTTTTTATAGCTTCCTCGTACTCTTCCAGTTCATAATTTAAAAATCCTAAAAAAGCAAAATTATCTCCATTTTCAGGTTCAAGCTCTGTAAGCTTTTTATAAATAACCTTTGCATTTTTACAATTCTTCTTATAATAAACAAGAGCTCCAAGCTCTCTTAAATATTCTAAATTATCTGGTTCGACTAAAAGGGAGATTCTTATCTCTGCTTCTTTTCTATTAAGGTCTTCACTATTGTTGTACTTTTTAAAAATCTCTGTTCTTAACATCTTTATCATCCCTTTCTGCTTTTTTAAATCTTACAGGGATTATACCACACTTTTTATGAATATTTAATACTTTCTGCCGTTTTTTTAATTTCAGAACATAAATTATATTTTTTTACAGTCTTTTAACTGTAATTATAGTAATATTTGTTTTATTTCTATTCATGTTCTATAATTAAAGAATAATTTTTTCAAATTGCTCATAACTAAATCGTACATAAAAAAATTAGAGATAAGAATTCTCTAGGAAAAAATATCAGCTGTTTATATTGCTCACAGAAAGAAAATTTGAAACTCGGCTTTGCCTCAAACAGTCAAATTTTCTGTATTCTGTTTCACTGCATAAACTACGCAGATATTTTTAAAATCGAGAATTCTTATCTCTTATATTTGTAATAATTTAATTATTGTTTGATTTCCTCTTTTGGTTCTTCTGCCGGAGTTTCTTCAGCTTTTGGCTCTTGTGGTTTTGGAAGAGGATTTCCAAACATCCATTCTATTTGTCTTCTTAGACCGATAAGATCATATTCTTTTCCGTCAACAGTGATTTTATCTCCTTCAGGAATTGCAATATATCCATCTTCAACAGGTACATTTTTATCAAGGTTATGCTGGATTTTTATGCTTCTTCCTAATCCTGCCGGTGTAAATTCAGTTTTTACTAATTTAATTACATCGTCTGCAGCAAGAATTTTTTCTACTATTTCAGGTGTAAGCTGTCTTTGAGGCGGATAATCTGCAATAAACAGTGTGTGAGATGATAAGAATTTAACTTTACCATCTGCCAGTTTTTCAAGAATATCTATTGTATATCTTCCTCTGTCTTTTATTAATATGTTTTCTAAATCAAGAATTTTTTTACCAACACCAAATGGATCTATCATTGGTATAAATTCTCCTTTAGTAATTAAATCGTCATTTACTCCATTGATTCTAACTTCAAATGCAGTTGGTTTTACTATTCCTTCTATTGTTACTACAATTGAAAGATGTCTCATAGGAATTGGGAACATTGGCTGTATCATGTTGTCAAAAGACCCTAAAATATCAACAGCTCCTCCCATTTGTGGATTCATTTGTGCTTTATATGCAGCTATTACACTTTTAACTTTCATTATTTTCCCCCTTGTGTATAATTTTGTGTATAATTTTCAACCCTCTCTTTTTATAATAGCATATTTCAGTTATAATTAAAATATCATATTTCTAATTCTCTCTGTTTTTTATAAAATCAGCAAGTTCTATTAATATTTTTCCTCTCTCTTCAGAGAAATTATCTGCTATTATGCTCTTTGCTTTTTCTGTTATCTCATCAAGAAGTTTTTTGCTTTCTGCCATTCCTATCATTGAAGGATATGTAGATTTTTCTGATTCTGCATCACTTCCAATAGGTTTTCCAAGTTTTTCAAAATCCCCTTCAACATCTAAGATATCATCTTTTATCTGGAAAGCAAGCCCGATTAAATCAGCATACTCTTCAAGCTTTTCTCTTATTTCTTTAGAGGCATCTCCAACAATACATCCCATTTCAACAGGAAGTCTTAATAATTTTCCTGTTTTGTTTTTATGAATGTATTTTAATGTTTCCATAGATACTTTTTTCCCTTCACTTTCAATATCTATCATCTGTCCGCCAATCATTCCGTTTATACCTGCATAGCTTGAAGTAAGCTTTACTATCTCAACTATTTTTTCTGCACTTATATCTTTGTTCTTTTCAGTCAGCACATTAAAAGCATGAGTAAGAAGAGCATCTCCTATTAAAATTCCCTCTGCCTCTCCAAATTTTTTGTGAGTTGTAAGTTTTCCTCTTCTGTAATCATCATTGTCAAGTGCAGGGAGATCATCATGCACAAGAGAATATGAATGTATCATTTCAAGTGCTGCTCCTGAAGGAAGTCCCAGCTTTTCATCTTTTCCAAGCAGATCTAAAACCATTAAAACAAGAATGGGTCTTATTCTTTTTCCTCCATTCAGCACAGCATATTTCATTCCTTCAGCAATCTGCACAGGATATGTAAATTCACTTAGATATTCATTTATGGTATTTTCTACTAATACTTTTTTCTCTTTTAAATATTCTTTCAGCATTTTTTATACCTCTCCCTCTTCAAAATTTATTTTTCCCTCTTCTTCTGAAACTTTAATTATTTTTCCCTCTGCTCTGTCTAATATTTCAGAAGAACTTTTAATAAGTTTCATTGCTTTCTCGTATTCTTTTATAGAGGTTTCCAGAGAAAGCTCTCCAGATTCCAGCTTTTCTATTATTTCATCTATATTTTGTAAATTTGATTCAAAATCTCCTACTTTTTTCATTGCTCACCTCGCATTATATGTTTTCCACATATCATTATATCTTTTTACACTTTCTTTTTCAAATAAAAAATAGAAGTTTATATAAAATAATAAGCTAAAAATAAAATTATCGAGATTAAAAATATCTGCGTAGTTAATGCAGCGAGCAAAACTTAAAAATTCATACTGTCTGAACGAAGTGAGTTTATGAATTTTAGTTTTGTAAGCAATATTAACAGCTGATATTTTTACGTAGAGAATTTTATTTTTAGCTTTATCTATGCTTTATTTATAATTTTCTATTTTATTGTCATCTGAATTTTTTCTATTCTTTTTTCTTTTACGTTTATTATTTTAAAAATAAACTCTTCTGTTTCAATCTCTTTTCCTATATACGTCTTATCCGGAATTACTCCCAGAATATCTATCAGATATCCTGACAGAGTATTATAATTTTTATCCTCAATGCTTATATCAAACTTTTCCTCAAGTTCATCAAGAGGAAATAATCCGTCAACCATATAAACATTATTATCTGTTTTTTCTATCTGGGGAGAGCTTGAATCATATTCATCTTCTATTTCTCCCATTATCTCTTCTACAAGGTCCTCCATAGTAACTATACCTGCAAAACCTCCATATTCATCTATAAGAACTGCCATAGATTTTTTATCTCTCTGCATCTCTTTAAAAAGTTCATCTATATTTTTACTTTCAGGAACTAAATAAGGTTTATGAAGAAGAGGAATTATATCTATATTTTCAAATCCTTTTTTTCTTGCCTCTAAAATTAAGTCCTTCATATGAAGAACACCTATTATATTGTCTATATCCCCACGATAAACAGGAACTCTTGCATATCTTGTTTCAAGAAGTTCGTCTATATATTCAGACAGATTAGAATCAGCATTCACAGTATAAACTTCTGTTCTTGGAATCATTATCTCCTGAGCTATTATATCATCAAATTCAAAAATTGAATTTATCATTTCTTTTTCTGTTTCATTGAATACTCCGTTAGCCTGTCCTGCTTCTATCATAGAACGAATCTCCTCTTTAGAAACATTCTCTTCCAGTTTTTCATCTTTCATTCCCAAAACCTGTAATGTAAGATTAGTTGAAAAAGATAAAAGCTTTATAAAAGGAGAAGTGATTTTTGATATCATCAGTATCGGCTTTACTGAAAACAAACTTACACTTTCAGCTTTCTGCAAAGCTATTCTCTTAGGCACAAGCTCACCAAATACAAGTGTAAAAAATGAAAGAATAAGAGTTACCAGCACCAAAGATATATTTTCGCTGTATGGATAGGGAACTCCAAATTTAAATAAAATTTCTCCCACTGGTTTAGAAAAGCTTGTTGCAGCTGATGCACTGGCAAGAAAACCTGATAAAGTAATTGCTACCTGTATTGTTGATAAAAACTTTGTAGGCTCTTCCAAAAGTTCAAGAATAAGTTTTGCTTTCTTGTTATCCTCATTTTCAGCCAGCATTTTAATTCTGTTTTTGTTAACTGATACAGTAGCCATTTCCGCACTTGCAAAAAAAGCATTCATTAAAGTTAAAAATAAAAGTAATAATAATTGATAAATAACATTCGCCGTGTCCGGAATATCGTCCATATAAAAAACCTCCTAAGTATAATTAAAGTAAGAGAATTATAACAAAATCCTCTTACTCTTTCAAACTTTTTTACATTGTTTTAACATTACTCTTTTGTGAAAAATGATATAGCTTTCTTTCCATAAAGTCTTCTGTCTGAAAACTTATATCCTTCCACATCTTCAATTAAATCTTCAAACACATGGTGTTCACAGATAATAAGCCCTCCGTCAGCCAGAATGTCAGCCTCTCTTATTGCTTTCATAACACCTCTGCAAAGCTCCTCTTTATATGGAGGGTCCATGAAGATTATATCGAATTTTTCATTTTTTCTTCCTAAAATCTGTACAGCTCTTACAGCATCATTTTTGTAAGCTCTGCATCTGTTTTCAAAACCAAGAGAGTTAATATTTTCTATTATTACTCTCAAAGCCTCTGGGTCTTTTTCTATCATAACAGCTCTTTTTGCTCCTCTGCTTAGTGCCTCAAGAGCAATGTTTCCTGTTCCGCTGAATAAATCCAAGAAATTACAATCCTCTATATATGGATTTATTATAGAAAAAAGAGATTCTTTTATATTTGCAAGAGTAGGTCTTGTGTCCATACCCTTTCTGCTTTTTAATTTTCTGCTTTTTGCCTCGCCAGCTATTATTTTCATTCTGCCTCCTAATAAATAAACATTGCATCTCCAAAACTAAAGAAATGATATCTCTTTTCAACAGCTTCGTTATATACTTTCAGCATAAACTCTCTGTTTGAAAATGCTGAAACAAGCATAAGAAGTGTTGACTTTGGAAGATGAAAGTTTGTTATAAGTGCATCTATTATTTTAAATTTATATCCGGGATAAATAAATATATCAGTTGATGAATTTTCCTCAAGAAGTTCTCCATTTTCTGCTGCTGCAGATTCAAGAGCTCTTACTGTTGTTGTTCCAACTGCAACTATTCTTCTTCCCTCTTTTTTTGCTTTATTGATTATCTCACAAGCCTCTTTTGGAATTTCAAATCTCTCTTCATGCATTTTATGGTCTAACACATCCTCTGTCTGAACAGGTCTGAATGTTCCAAGCCCAACTTCAAGAAATATATCAACTATTGTTATTCCTTTGTCCTCTATTTTTTTCAAAAGTTCTTTTGTAAAATGAAGTCCTGCTGTTGGAGCTGCAACAGATTCTCCTCTTATTGCATAAACAGTCTGATATCTGCTTTGGTCTTCCAACGCCTCCACAATATATGGAGGTAAAGGCATTTTTCCAAGATGATCCAAAACTTCTTCAAATACTCCGTCAAAACTGAATTTTATAATTCTGTTTCCGTCATCTTTTATTTCAAGAAGTTCACCTATAAGCTCATTATTATTTCCTATATATACTTTCTGCCCTATTTTTAATTTTTTGGCATGCCCAACCAGACATTCCCATGTATCTATGCTTATTCTCTTTAAAAGAAGAACTTCCAGCACTGCACCTGTTTCTTTTCTTCCGAAAAGTCTTGCAGGAATTACTTTTGTAGAATTTCTTACAAGAACATCTCCCTCTTTAAGATAATCTATAATATCATAGAAATATTTGTCCTCTGTTGTTTCTGCTGTTTTGTTTACTGCCATAAGTCTTGAATGATCTCTTGGTTCAGCAGGGTGCTGTCCTATAAGCTCTTCAGGAAGATTATAATTATAATCATTTAATTTTGTAGACATTATTCTTTTTCCTCTTTTCTTCCAATAATTACTCTCTCAATTCCACCGTAGTCTGCTATTCTTCCAACAATGTGAAATCCGCTTTTTTCCATAAACTGACTTACAGTTTCACCTTGATTGTAACCCACTTCAAAAGCCAGATATCCTCCGTTTTTTAGATACTGCATACTCTCTTCTGATATTTTTTTATAAAAATAATATCCGTCTCCGCCATCTGTAAGAGCCATTTTAGGTTCATATCTCTTTACCTCAGGCATAAGCTCGTTATATTCTTCAACAGGAATATATGGAGGATTTGACACTATTAAATCATAATTTCTGTCTTTCACATGCTGAAAAACATTGGATTTTAAAAATTTCAGATTAACAGCATTGTTAAGCTCTCTGTTCTCCACAGCCATTTTAAGAGCATCATCACTTACATCAAGCCCAAGTACTTCGCTGTTCGGAAGTTCTTTTGCAAGGGTAATGGAAATTGCTCCGCTCCCTGTTCCTATATCTAAAATTTTTGGATTTTCAAGTTCTTTCATCAGCATAATACACTGTTCAACAAGAATTTCTGTATCCTGTCTTGGAATAAGCACTCTCTCATCAACCTTGAAAGGATATCCGTAAAATTCCCATTCTTTCACAATATATTGTAAAGGCTCTCTGTGTTTTCCACGTCTTACTATATATTTTCTTATTAAATCTTTCTGCTCTTCTGTTATCTCAACATCAAAATTAAGCATCAAAGACACTCTTTTTACTCCAAGAACATAAGCAAATATATATTCTGCATCAAGCCTTGCATTTTCAACCTGATATTTTTTCAAATATTGAATACTTTTTGAAAGAAGCTGTATATTCTCTTCTTTAAAACTTTTCTTTGTAACAGTTTCCTTTTTTTCTTCTGAACCTTTTTTCTCTTTCATAAGCTCATCAAAAGTTTTTCTTCCCCTTGCCATTTCTCTAAGGAGAGCCTTTATTTTGTCTTTTTCAGCAGGTTCAAGTTCCATTTCAAAATTTGAATAAAGTTCTATTCTTTTTATTCCCAAAATGTGACTTATTACTTTTTCGCTTTCAAGTCTGGGTTTTGAAAAGGAGTATTTTTCCAAATACTCCTTTGAAAATTCTATTATTTCCAACAGCCTCATAATTACTCCGCTATGCTTTTTAATTTTTCAGCCTGATCAAATGTTGTAAGAGCATCTATCATCTCTTCAAGATCTCCGTCCAAGAATGCCTCTAATTGATATACAGTGTATTTGATTCTGTGGTCTGTAATTCTTCCTTGAGGGAAGTTATATGTTCTTATCTTTTCAGATCTCGCTCCGCTTCCTACTTGAAGTTTTCTTTCGTTTTCAACCTGAGATCTTTGTTTTTCACACTCTATCTCATATAATTTTGAAAGTAAGTGTTTCATTGCTTTCTCTCTGTTTTTAAGCTGTGATCTTTCATCCTGACATTGTACAACAATTCCTGTTGGCAGGTGAGTAATTCTTACTGCTGAGTCAGTCATGTTTACGTGCTGACCTCCTGCTCCACCAGATCTGTATGTATCAATTTTTAAATCTGAAGGATTGATTGCTGTGATTTCCTCTACTTCGTCAACTTCAGGAAGAACTGCTACTGTTGCAGTAGATGTGTGGATTCTTCCTGCTGCCTCTGTTGCAGGAACTCTCTGTACTCTGTGAACTCCAGATTCATATTTTAATTTAGAATATGCTCCTTGTCCTCCAACTGAGAATACAACCTCTTTAACTCCACCAACACCGATTTCCTGAAACTCGATTACATCAACTTTCCATCTGTGTCTTTCAGCATATCTTACATACATTCTGTAAAGATCTCCTGCAAAAAGAGCTGCCTCGTCTCCTCCTGCTCCTCCTCTTATCTCTATGATAACGTTTCTGTCATCGTTAGGGTCTTTTGGAAGAAGAAGTATTCTTAATTCATCTTCTAATCCGGGAAGCTTTTCTTCAATCTCTTTCATTTCTTCCTGCATCATTTCTTTCATATCAGGATCTTTTTCTGATTTAATATTTTCTTTTATAAATTCTAAATCATCAACAAGCCCTTTGTATTCACTATATTTTTCAACAAGAGGTGTTATTTCATTTAATGCTTTGTTATACTCTATCATTTTTTTAGTGTCGCTTGCCACTTCGATAGTTCCAAGCAGATGTGTTAACTCTTCATGTCTTTTAACAACTTCATCTAATTTTCCGAACAATTATTTCAACTCCTTATACCGATATTTTAACCTATAAATTATATCATAAATATAAATCAATTACAATATAGACATTTTATACAAAATAAAAAGATGTACCAGATTTCTCTCTGATACATCTTTGATATTTAATTATTTTGTATATTTGTCTTTTAATTTTTCAAGAAGTTCTTCATCAACTTCTATTTCTTCCTCAAACACTCTAGGAACTATTTTTTCCATCGGTACTATTCCAATAGACATTACAATTCCTTCAGGAAGCGACATTCTGAATGTCTTTAAATATTTAAGCATTTTATTTACATCTTTGCTTGGAAGACTTAACATAAATATGCAGTCTGTTCCGGGCCATACAGTTGTATTTTTATGCTTAATTTTGTCACTCCATACTGTTTCTATTTTTTTCTGTACAGCATAATAATAAAATCTGATCTCTTCAAAAAACTCTTCAAGTCTTGATTTTTGAGCCTCATTAATATAAACCAGCATTAATCTAAAATCTGAATAGTATTCGTCTCTTTTCATTTTCCAGCCCCTCCCCTCACGGTTGTTCTATAATTATTATTCTAAATTAATTATTTTTTTCCTCTTTTTTTAGGAAGTTTTTCAATTAATTTTCCAAAAATTTTCTTTAAAAATCTTAAAATAGCATTATTCATGTCCTCTACTAATGTGTAGAATACAGGAATTACAACCAGTGTAAGAAGAGTTGAGAATGATAATCCAAACATTGTTGTAATTGCCATACCTCTGTAAATCTCTGATCCTTCTCCCATTCCTAAAGCAAGAGGCAGCATACCAAATACTGTTGTCATTGTTGTCATAAGAATAGGTCTAAGTCTGGTTCTGCATGATTCTATAACGGCTGGTTCTCTTTCGCTTCCTCTTTCTCTTGTCATCTTAATGAAGTCAATAAGAACGATAGCGTTGTTAACAACCACTCCTGCAAGCATTATTACCCCGATCATTGCCATTACGTCTATAGGCTGATTCATTACAAGAAGTCCGATTACAACTCCAATAAGTGCTAATGGGATTGAACCTATAATGATGATTGGGAATACAAAGTTTTCAAACTGAGATGCAAGCAGTGCATAAATCAAGAATATTGAAATAGCAAGTGCTGCTCCAAGCTGTGCAGATGCGTCTGCAAGGTTTTCAGAGTCTCCTCCCCATTTATATGAAACAGAGCTAGGAGGATTTTGTTCCTCAAATGCTTTAAGCATTTCAGCCTGAATATTTGCAAGTCCTACTCCACCGTCGTTGGCAGATACAGTAACACTGTAAATTCTGTCTGTTTTATTAATTTCCGGTGATCCCTCTGCCATCTCTATTGTAGCAAGGTCAGAAAGTTTTACAAACTGTCCAGGTCCTATTTTTATATTTATATTAGATAAGTCGTTAATATCTTTTCTCTTATCTTTTGGAAGTCTTACTAAGATATCAAGTTCTTCTGTTCCTGTTTTAACTGTCAGAGTATCTCCTCTGTCTCCTCCAAGAACGAAGTAGCTTACTGTATTTCCAACTTCAACAGGATTGATTCCATAACTTCTAATCTTCTCTCTGTTAAGTACAACTCTTGCCTCAGGGTTACCTGCATCAACTGTTGATGTAACGTCAACTGCTCCCGGATATTTTACCATGTGAGCCATTACCTGTTTACCAATTACTTTAAGTTCATCTAAGTTTGGTCCAACTATGTCAAATTCAACGTTTCTCTGCGGAGATCTCATTTGGAAATCTTCTGATAAGTTTGGTCTGATTCCAGGAATTTTTTCAACCTGTGGTCTGACTTGGTTTATGATATCAAATACGCTTGTATCTCTGGTATTCTTTTTACCAATCTCAACGTTTACAGCAGCTGTATCGTTTTGAATAAGTGTAAAATATGTTTGTGTGTAAGGATTTGCTTTAACAATTTCTTCTATTCTCTGTGCTATCTCTTCAGCTTTTTGAATATCCACACCTTTTCCAAGTTCTGCAACAACTGAATATCTACCTTGGTCCTGCTTAGGCATGAATTCTACTCTTAAGAATCTTCCAAGCCCGAACATAACTACGATAAATAATACTACCGGTATTAAGATTGTTTTCATTCTGTTTTTAACAGCCCAAGTAATTATTACAAGGTATTTTTCTTTTACAGTTGTAAATATTTTTCCCTCTTTAGTAATGTTATGTTTGTTTGAAAGGAATCTGCTGGCAACCATCGGCATTAATGTTAATGATACGATTAAAGCTGCAAGGTTTGAGAAAATAATAGAGAATGATAAATCTCTGAATATCTCTCTTGCAATTCCCGGAATAAATAATATAGGGATAAATACGACCATTGTTGTAAGTGATGATGCTATAACTGACATTGTAACCTCTGTTGTACCATCATCTGATGCTGCCATAACAGGAGATTTAAGTTCTGTCATGTGACGATAAATATTATCTATAACAACAACTGAGTTGTCTGTAAGCATTCCGACTCCAAGAGATAATCCCATAAGTGAAATAAGGTTTAAACTTGTTCCGTTTAATGCAAGGAATGCAAATGTAAATATTACTGATACCGGAAGTGCTATTGAAATAAGCACAGTTGCTCTTATATTCTTTAAGAATACTAACAATACTATTGTTGCAAGAATTAAGGCTTGGAATGCACTTGATCCGATACTTGATATTGATTGAATAATATCTGTTGATGTATCAAGCATTATGTGGAACTCTGTTCCCGGAGGCATTACTGATTTTACATCTTCAAATACTTTTCTTGCTCCATTGTTTAAGTCTATTGTACTTCCATCTGATGATTTTTCAACAACAACCACAACGTTTTCCTGTCCGTTGAAGAAACCGATATCTGTTGGGTCTTCTGTTGTAAGAACTACATCAGCAACGTCTTTTACTCTTAAAATGTTACCATTACTTTTTAAAATAATGTTTTCTATTTCATCAATATAGTTTGTTTCTCCCATAAATCTTGCAACTATCTGTTTATTTCCTGTTTCGATAGTTCCTAACGGGATACTTTTACTTGATGTTCCTATTAATTGATAAAGTTCCATTGGAGACATATCAAATGCTGCAAGTTTGTCCCCGTTTATCTGAATTTGAACTTGTTTTTCAGGAGTACCGAAAATGTTTACTTCCCCGATACCTGTTAAACTTTCAAGTCTTGGTTTCAAATAGTTTTCAAGAGCTGTGTTAAGCTCCATTCTGTCAGCTCCTGTTACTGACACAACCATTGTTAAGTTTCCTACTCCCGCTTCTACCTTTTTAACAACAGGGGTATCTGCGTCAGCAGGCAGGTCATTTGTAAGTCTTGATACCTCTCTCTGAATATCTGTAACTTTACTGTCTGCATCAATACCATAATCAAATTTTACAACTATTGATGATTGTCCGTATTCTGAAGTTGATTCAATTTTATCAATTCCTTCTACGTTTGGTAATACTTCTTCTATTTTTTTAGTAATCTGAGTTTCTACGTCTTCCGGTACTGCTCCGTTCCATGATGTTCTTACTGTAACAACAGGAATGTTGATATTTGGCAGCAATTCAGATTTCATTGTAAACATTGCAATAAGCCCTATGAACATCATAGAGATCATAAGCATTGTTGTGGCAACCGGTCTACGTATTGATAATCCTGCTAATGTCATTTATATTTTCACCTCATTAATTAGACTAATTAGTTTTTTCTGTACCTGTTTCTTGTACTTTGTCTCCCTCTTCAAGACCGAATATTCCATCAACAACTACCATGTCTCCCTCTTTTATTGTGTCAGAAAGGATTGCTGTATATGGAAGGTTAGTTGCTCCAGTTTTAACCTCAACTCTTCTTGCTGTTCCGTTTTCTATTTTGTAAACATAGCTTATTAATTCTCTTATAAATATTCCAGAATCTTTAACAGAAAGAACATCTAATTCTCCAACAGGAACAGTTACATATGCATACATTCCATCTCTTACAGCTTTGTCTGCATTTTCAATTCCTATTTTTATCATATATTTTTTAGTGTCAGAATCTGCTATTGGGTTGATTTCTAAGATTTTTCCTTCAACAGTTTTTCCTGCTGCTGCAACTTCAACTGTTACTGGTCCTCCAACTTGAATTTGAGTTAACCATTCAGCAGGGAATCCAACATAAGATTCCATCATATCGTCATCAACTACTGTAAATACTACTTCGTCAGCAGCAACTTCGTTTCCTACTTTTCCAAATAAGTTTCCAACTATACCGTCAATATCAGCTTTTCTGAATAATTTGTCATAGTCATTTTTTGCATTTTCATAGTTTGCTTTTGCTGATTCATATGAACCTTTAGAGCTTACATATGCATTTTCATACTCTACATACTCAAGGTGAGATATTAATTGTTTGTCATATAAAGCTTTAAATTTATTAAAGTTGTTTCTGGCAATTTTATATGATGCCTCTGATGATAAGAAAGTTGCTTTTGCAGAAAAATAAGCTGATTCAGTTGCAGAATCGCTAAGCTCCATTACAAGCTCTCCTTTTTTAACTGCCTCTCCGTTTTTCTTTAATATTTTTTCTATTGTTCCGCCTTTTTCAGTTTTGTGGTTGATTTTTCCTTCAGGCTCTAAAACAGCGTCTGTTTTAAAAATCTGGCTCATTTTTCTCATTTGAGCTGGTTCTGTAACAACATATTTTATTTTTTCAACCGGTTTAGCCTCTTCTTTTTTTCCGCATCCAGCAAATATTAATGCTGATGCAAGTGCTAAATATAATAATTTTTTCATTAATGATTCCTCCTAAAGTCTATATTATATTAATAATGATCTGTATTTCTCAAAAGCTACCAAATAATCTGATTCTGCTTTGTTATAATCAACTTTGCTTTGTCTTAACTGAGCCTCTGAATTTAAATAATCCTGAGTTGATAACAGTCCTGCTTTGTATCTTTCAGTATCTATATCGTAGTTTTCCTGAGATGCCTCAAGAGAACTTCTCATAGCTATTCTTAATTTCTCAAGTCTTATAACTTCACTGTAAGCTGTTGTTAAATCAATTTCAATGTTGTCTTGAGCTATACTGTCATTAAGCTGTTCGATTTTATAGCTTTGGTTAGCTGCTCTGTAACTGTCTATTCCGCTTCCAAAGTTAAATAATTCCCAAGTTACTTTTACTCCGCCTCTCCATTCTTCATTGTGGAAAGTGTCGTCAAAGCTTTCTCTTTCATAACCTCCATATTGTACAAAAGCATTAACTTTTGGAAGGTTGTCACTGAATGCTACCATTTTTTCAGCCTTAGCATACTCAACATTGTTTTTAGAAATAAGTGCTGTTAAACTTTGAGTTTTTGCTGTAACCATGTCAGTATCAAAATTAATATCTTCACTTAATCCTTCAGGAACCACAAGATCTACTAATGTTAAATCATCTTCATTTGTTAATCCTGTATCTATTTTAAGTTTTTTCATTTCAACGTCAATAAGGTTTTTAACCTGAACTATATTAGAATCAACTTCAAGCATAGCAACCTCTGTTTTTAAAAGGTCTGCTTTTATAATAAGTCTTAATTCTAATTTGTTCTGCTGCTCTTTATGTCTGATTTCAAGCTCTTTTTTAGAAGTTTCAAGAGCTTCTAAATCTTTTTGATATTTTACAATATTTGAAAATATCTGAATTGTGTTTAATCTTACATCTCTCTTTTCTGCTATATAAGACAGTTCAGAAATGTTTGCCTGTGCTTTCGCACCTTTAATTCCACCAAGAATAGATCCTCCTTGGAAAATTGGCTGAGAAATTACAACTTTACTTGTATATCCTCCTTTTTCGTTATGGTCTTTCTTGCTGACATCAACACCGTTACCGCTCATACCAGTATCTCTGCCATACATATCTCTTCCTGTGTATTCATAACGAGAATAATCACCTTCGTATGCCACACTTGGAAGTGCTGCCTTAAAGGCTCTTCCTAAATTAATATCTCCTATTTTTTTGTTTCTAGAAGATATTTCAATTTTCTTACTATTGTTTAGAGACAGCTCTATGGCTTCTTCAAGACTTAAGTGTCTTCCAAAAGCTGCTGTACTCATTAAAAATAGTATGCCCAAAACCTTTTTCATGTTGCCTCCTTTTTTTCAAAAATTTAAAAATTTATTTTTTTATTAATTTTAAAATTGCTTTTGACATAAAATCTGTTTCATATTCTATATCTACACTTCTTATTCTTTCCTGTAAACCTTCTATAGATATTTCATTTAATCTGTTTCCTGAAGGGAAATAGTTGTTTATATAAAAGTTATTCAGATTTCCCCTTATAATAAGGCTGTATCTTTCTATATCATTCTCATCTTTTATATCAATTTCATCTTTATATTTTTTTAAAATTTCCTCTATTTCTTCTTTTTTCTTTGTTTTGTCTTTTTCGATTCTTTTTATAAGGACATCTCCTATGCTGTCTATGCTTCTCATCATTGTCATCATAACAAGAATAAATTCAGCCTCATTTTCTGACACTGAAAGATAATATCTTATATATTTTTTTATTGTATCATCAAGCCCTTGAACATTTTTCAAACTATCTTCAAGTCCTTTGCTTAATTCTTCTATTTTCTCTGAAAAGATACTTTCCATTAATGAATCTTTAGATTTAAAATAAGTGTAAAAACTTCCTTTTGCAATTCCGGCTTCTTTGGTGATATCTTCTACGCTTGTTTTTCTATACCCCTTTTGTATTATAAGTTTCTGTGCAGCACTTATAATTTCCTCTCTCTTAACCTGCTTTTTCACAGCTCCTCCCTAAAATTGACCATATAGTCATTATTTTACCAAACTATTTTACTATATATTGACTATGTAGTCAATCTTTTTTTCGTTTTGTTTTAATTAATTTTATATAAATTTTTATTCTTAATTTTTTTCAAAAACAAATTGTTGTAAAATAATAAAAAAATAATAAATAAAAAATAGAATTTTCGATATAAAAATATGAGAAATAAAATTCTCTTCGTAAAAATATCAAGAATTTTATTTCTCATATTAAATTTTGATCAAAAAATTTTTATTCTCTACCAGATGTTGTGAGCTGCTGCTCCATATCCTGAACTTGTAGAATAATATTTTGCATCTATTGGTTTGCCCTCATAAAGCATAACCTGTCCGTAAGTTTCCTTTATTGCTCTTGTAGACGTTGGATTCTCATCTACATTATTATACATCTGACTTCTTGTGTCATCAATAACATGGAAACCTTCCTTTTTAAATCTGCTGTTGAAATAGTCATTAAGAGCATAAGTTCTTGCTGCAACAGCCTGAGCTTTCAATGCCTCAAGTCCAAAACTTTCAGGCATTTCACTTGGAAGAACCTGTAACAGATAATCTTCCATTCCCACTTCATTAATAACTCTCATTGCATTTGAACTTGTAGGAGAGTTCTTAATTTCTAAAGTTCCTCTGTAAACAGGATAAGTTGTTTTTCTGTGCCCTCTTCTCAGACTTGTAACAATTACTTTGTTGTCAGAACTTTTGTATTTTACTCCCTGAACTGTTTCTGCTCTCTTTTTCCCGTTAACATAAACTATCTTTTTATTTCCCTGAACTGTAATTTTAACTTTATCTCTTGGAGAAAGTTTCATATTCATCCAGCTGTTAGTAAGAGTTGCTTTGCTGTGAGAAGTAAAAGATATTGTTTTGTGGTCTAAACTTCTCTGCCCGTTTGTTGTAATTCCAACTCTTATAGTTTTTCCAACTCCATCAAGTTTATACATATTTTTTATTGATATATTTGTGTAATAACAGGCAAGAATTTTTTTATGATTGTATCCATAGTTTTGGGCTAAATCATAAGCCCCGTACTGTGACATTCCAACTCCGTGTCCATATCCTCCGCCATATACATGATATCTGTTTCCTCTTTTTTCTATTGCCAGATATCCTGAAGGAAGAAGTGACGGATTAGTAAGAGCCACTTTTGATGAATAATCTTTATCTCCTGATTTTGCTCTGAATACTTTTACTGTTGAGCCGATGTTGTCTTTTCTTAAACCAAGAACCTGTCTTACAGCATATTCACCTTTTACAAGATATTCTCCGTTTGTTCCGCTTACTAAAAGATATGTAATTACTCCTGATTTTCCTCTTTCAAGAACAACAACTTTTTTTAAAGTTCCCACAGGATTTGCAGGAACTCTTTTTCTTACCCATCTGTTTCCTGATAAAGTAAGAATTGAGCTTGGTCTTGAGTTATAAGAAGAAAATATTGTCTTATTTACACTTCTTGATAAATCTTTTTCATTTACTGAAAAATACCATCTCCAATGATATGTGTTGTCACCAAATCCCTCTACCTCTAAATCTTTATAGAAATCTAAGATTTTAGACTCATTATATTTGTTTAAAAAAGTTCTTTTCCCTTTTATATGGCTTGTTGCCTGAAGATACGGAATCTCTCTTCCTCTGCTCCCATCAGGTACAGGATAACCATATTTTGAAAAGTAAGACATTCTGTCTGTTCCCCAATCATTGTTTCTTGAGGCTTCAAAATTTCTTGTGCTCGTTGAAGAACAGCCGCTTATAATAAGCCCGATTAACAAAACAAAAACTATATATATTTTTTTCATGTGGTCGTTTTTCTCCTTAAATCTCTATTTTCTTTTCTGTAATATACTCTCTTACTCTTTCAAGTTCAGCCTCTGTATCCACTCCGATTATCTTATATGGAGTTGGAAGAACTTTGATTTTATATCCATTTTCAAGAACTCTCAGCTGCTCTAGAGATTCTGATACTTCAAGAGGTGTCTGCTCCCATTTGGAATATTCCAAAACAAACTCTCTTTTGTATCCATATATTCCAATATGCTTATAATAATTTTTCATATCTTCTTTTCTTGGATATGGAATTACTGATCTTGAAAAATATATTGCATAATCGTTTTTGTCAGTTATAACTTTAACACTGTTAGGGTTCTGCACCTCTTCCATTGTATCAAGCTTGTGCTTTAAAGTTCCCATCTGCAGTTCAGGCTCTTTTCTGAAAGCATCAATCAGAGAGTTTATCATATCTTTTTCTATTAAAGGTTCATCTCCCTGAATATTTATAACCACATCATAGTCAGTTATTTTTTCACACACTTCTGCTATTCTGCTTGTTCCGTTTGGATGATCCTCTCTTGTCATTATAACTTTCCCGCCAAATCTTTCAACTTCTTTGAAAATTCTTTCGTCATCAGTTGCAACAATAACATCATCAAGTTCTGACAGTTTTGCTCTCTTATATACCCATTCTATCATACTATGCCCGCATATATCTTTAAGAGGTTTTCCCTCTAATCTGCTCGAACCGTAACGAGCAGGTATTATTCCTAAAAATTTCATTTTACATCCTCCTTATTAATGTGTAAAATATAGATATCTAATATTGATTATACAAGAAAACAGATTTTTATTAAAGAAATTTTAAATTTTTTATATTGGAGGTCGTTTAATTAATGAAATTATATTTTGTTCGTCATGGAGAAACTGTCTGGAATACTCAGAAAATATTT
>OGZM01000710.1_pt1 | contig 37613 bp, 29 predicted proteins | sample 1576821 | NCBI WGS metagenome assembly OGZM01 (sample SAMEA3541491, study PRJEB24748) | human gut metagenome | biome: human gut; feature: human-associated habitat; material: faeces | place: China | collected 2012
CCTGCACCTGCCGTTCATGGGCGCCGGCCTGGTGTTCGAGGAGGGCGAGGACAAGAAGGCCGTCGAGTACCTGGCTGCCCATAATGAGCTGGTTGCCAGCGCCTGGGCCACCAAGATCGCGCATGAGATCGACCCCGACGTGAAGATCGGCTGCATGCTCGCCGCGGGCAGCTACTACCCCTACAGCTGCCGCCCCGAGGACGTGCGCGCCGCCCAGCTCGCCAACCAGGACAACTACTTCTTTGTCGACGTCCAGAGCCGCGGGTACTATCCGTCCTACGCGCTCAAGAAGCTCGAGCACGAGGGCATCGATGTGGGCATGACCGACGAGGATAAGCAGATCCTGGCTGAGAACACGGTCGACTTCATCTCCTTTAGCTACTACTCCACGCGCTGCTCCGCGGGTGAGGGCTCCGACGCCCCCAAGACCGAGGGCAACGCCTTCGCGGGCACCAAGAATCCCTACCTCAAGGAGAGCCAGTGGGGCTGGGCCATCGACCCGCTCGGGTTCCGCATCACCCTCAACGACCTCTACGACCGCTATCAGAAGCCGCTGTTCGTGGTGGAGAACGGCCTGGGCGCGAAGGACGTCGTCGAGGAGGACGGCTCCATCAACGACGATTACCGCATCGACTACCTGCGCCAGCACATCGAGACCATGCGCGATGCCGTGGTCGAGGACGGCGTGGACCTGTTGGGCTACACCACTTGGGGCCCCATCGACCTGGTTTCCGCCGGTACGGGCGAGATGTCCAAGCGCTACGGCTTCATCTACGTCGACCGCGACGACGCGGGCAACGGCACGCTCGCGCGTTCCAAGAAGAAGAGCTTTGACTGGTACAAGAAGGTTATCGCCACCAACGGCGAGGACCTTTCCTAACTCGCCCGGCTTTCCCAGGCACCCCACCTCGGCGCGAACCCAAAGGCTTATGTACGCCAGTACACCGCGCCTTTGCGTTCACGCCGATCTGGGGCACCTGAGAAAGCCGGGACAAAGGAGGATGTAATGTTCCCTAAGAATTTCTATTGGGGTGGCGCCACTGCGGCCAATCAGTTCGAGGGCGCGTGGAACGTCGATGGGCGAGGCCCCTCCGTCGACGACCACTTCACCGGCGGTAGCTACGAGAAGCCGCGTGAGATCACGGTCGACATCAAGCCCGACGTGCTCTACCCCAATCACGACGGCATCGACTTCTACCACCATTACGAGGAGGACATCGCGCTGTTTGCCGAAATGGGCTTCAACATGTTCCGCATGTCCATCTCCTGGAGCCGCATCTTCCCCAATGGCGACGATGCCGAGCCCAACGAGGCGGGTCTCGCGTTCTACGACCGCGTCTTCGACGCCTGCGCCAAGCACGGCATCGAGCCGCTGGTAACGCTCTCGCACTACGAGATGCCCTACCACCTGGTCGAGAAATACAACGGTTGGGCCTCCCGTGAGCTCATCGGCTTCTTTGAGAACTACTGCGCCACTGTGTTCGAGCGCTACCAGGACAAGGTGAAGTTCTGGCTCACTTTCAACGAGATCAACTGCGGCACCATGGACATGGGTGCCATGATGGAGACCGGCCTCATCCAGGGCTTCGAGGGTCCGGCGTCCGCCATCAAGACCACGCCGCAGCAGCGCTACCAGGCCCTGCACCATCAGTTCGTGGCGCATGGCCGCGTGGTCAAGCTCGCTCACGAGAAGTACCCGCAGTTCAAGATGGGCAACATGGACTGCTTCATCCTGAGCTATCCCGGTACGTGCGATCCCGCCGACGTGCTCGCCAACGAGCTCGAGATGAACCGCATGAACTGGTACTGCTCCGACGTCCAGGTGCGCGGTGCCTACCCGTTCTACGCCAAGCGTTTCTGGGCCGAAAACGACATCGAGCTCGCGATGGAGCCCGGTGACCTCGAGGATATCGCCGCCGGCAAGGTGGACTTCTACACTTTCTCCTACTACATGTCCGGCACCGTGAGCACGCATGCCGACCATGAGATGACCGAAGGCAACATGACCTTCGGCGGCAAGAACCCCTACCTCAAGAGTACCGATTGGGGCTGGCAGATCGACCCCGAGGGTCTGCGCATCGCTCTCAACATGATTTACGCCCGCTACGAGATTCCGCTGATGGTGGTCGAGAACGGCATGGGCGCCTACGATACGGTCGAAGAGGACGGATCGATCCACGATCAGTACCGCATTGACTACCTCAAGAGCCACGTGAAGGCCATGGGCGAGGCCGTCGCCGACGGCGTGGACCTCATCGCCTACACCTGGTGGGGCCCCATCGACCTCGTCTCCGCCGGTACCGGCGAGATGCGCAAGCGCTACGGTTTCATCCACGTGGACAAGTACGACGACGGCACCGGCACCTACGAGCGTCGCCGCAAGGACAGCTTCTTCGCGTATCAGAAGATCATCAAGTCCAACGGCGCCGAGGGGCTCGAGTAATGGCGCAATCCAGAATCGTCTTCCTCGATGTGGACGGTACAATCACCGACTACGAGAACAACGTGCCGCAGTCTGCGAAGGACGCCATCAAGGCGGCCCGCGCCAACGGGCACCGCGTGTACATGTGCACCGGCCGCAGCAAGGCCGAGAACCCGCCCGAGATCTGGGAGATCGGCTTCGACGGCATGATCGGCGGCAACGGCTGCTATGTGGAGTCCGAGGGTGAGGTGGTGATGCATCAGCTCATTACGGCGGAGCAGTGCCGCCACATTGTGGACTGGCTGCATGCGCGCGGGCTCGAGTTCTACCTCGAATCCAACAACGGCCTGTTCGCGAGCGAACGTTTTCGCGAGGAGGCCGGCCCGGTCATGAGGCTCTACGCCAAGGGCAAGGGCGCCAGCGACGAGGATGCCGAGACTTCGGCCCACGCGTTCATGGACGCGCTCATCTACGGTGGCGAGCTGTACCGCGACGATCTGAACAAGGTGAGCTTTATCCTGTCGAGCTACCAGGATCATTTGGACTCCGTCGAGGAGTTCCCCGATCTGGTGGCGCGCACCTGGGGCGGCAAGGGCGAACATGCCCTGTTTGGCGACCTGGGCGTGAAGGGGCTCGACAAGGCGCACGCCATCCGTGTGCTCGTGGAACACTTGGGCGCGAACATGGCAGACACCATCGCCGTGGGCGACGCCAAGGTCGACATCCCCATGTTCGCGTGCTGCGGCGCGAGCGTGTGCATGGGCAGTGGCGGCGACGAGGCCAAGGCCGCTGCCGATTGGGTCACCACGGATGTGGACGACGACGGCATGTGGAACGCCTTTGTGCACTTGGGACTAATCTAAGAAAGCTCCAAAGTAGACCACGCGAATCTATATACATTGCATTGCGGAACGGCTCCGAAGTACGGGGCCGTTCCGTTTTTACGTAAGGCTGTACGACAGGAAACATGCATTTCATCAGGGGTGTACGACAGACAGAACAGGCATAACGGGTTAAGACTTGAAGTGTCTTCGACGGTGTGATGGCTCCATAAGGGGAAGCCGCACGTGGCAAGCGGATGGATGCTAGGATGTCTCGATCTTTTTTTACGCTGTTGCGCCTATGCACAGGGCGGAAGCTGGTTTGGGCGTTTCTCGCCTGTTTCGCGCTGTTGTTCTATGAGCTCGTTCAGCTGATGCTGACTGCGTACGGAAATGCAGGTCAAGTTGAGATCATGGGCATCGATTTGCCACCTCTCGTTCTGGCGGCGGAGGCCTTTGGGCGCTCCGCCGCCCCGTGGCTCATCGTGCCGTTCGTCGTGTGCGACTATGCCGAAGAGCACTTGGCAAACGGCTACGTTGTGATGATTCAATCGAACGGTGAAGACGCCAAGGTTCTGGCGCTGAAATTCATATTAGTGGCAACTGCCCTCTCGTTATGCACCGCTGTTGCGATGAGCGTATGTATCCTGTTGGTATGCGCGTTGCTCTGTCGCGGTACGCTTGATGCCGCGTACATGACGAGTCTTGCGAGTGCAGGGGTCCGAGTTCTAACAGATTCCATGGCGATCAATTATGCCGGTGCGATCTTGGTCGGCATGCTTCGGGTGGTAGCGATCGGCGCCGCATCCATGGGCTTTGCCTTGATTGCCCGCTGGAAGCACGCCGGGGTGCTCGCTATTCCCATGATATGGCTCACGCTGTCTTATACCCCCGCAATGACGGTTATCGCTGGAGTATTGGGAACTCTAGGTATGCCGCCGGAGAGGCTGGCGAAACCCGTATATAGCCTGATGGCGTATACGGAGACAAGCGCCGCGCTGCATGTGTTTCTTTGCTCCGAGATTTCCTTCTGCCTTGTCGTGCTTGCGGCATCGGTGTTGGTTGCGGTCAAGGCACCGCGTTCTCTCCGAGTGAAAGCCGCAGGTGTGACCCAAAAAAACGATTTGATGAGATGAGGAGGGGTCATGCGCAGTGTCCATAGTGCGTCTTCAGCGTTCCGACGGCTTGTCAGTTTCGAGCTGCGGAGGTTCGTGACACCGTTCCGTATGGTATTGGCGATGGTTTCCCTCGTTGCGATGGTTGTGCTTGCGCGGGGCAACTTGCTGCAGCAGATGGCGATCGCGGCGCCTCAACTCGCCGACGATGGCATGAGCGTTTCGCCGACTGCTTTTGATATGGCATATCTGGCCCTCAACAACCAGTTGATAACGGGGATTATCCTTCCGATTGTGTGCGGCATTCTGTGCTCCGATCTTGTAGCGCGAGATTATTCGGGTGGGATGCGCACTCTGATTGCGTGCGAGACGCGGGGCGCTTCGACGTATGTAGCGGCAAAACTTGTTACCGCGGCAGTTGTGTGTCAGGGCGTCGTACTACTCTTCATTGCCGCATGCATCCTGGTGTCATGCCTCTTGCTCGATCTCCCCATTGCGATTGAACCTTCTGCATGGCTGGCATCGAGTGGGCCGCAGGACAGTATTTGGGCTCAATACGGGCCAATTCCCATGGGCTGGAATTACGCCGCACTCATTGTTGCGCTTGTCTTGGGTTTTGGGGCGCTTGAAACTGTATTGTCGTGGACTGCCATGGCGGTATGCTCTTTTTTGAAATCTCCAAGCGCGGCTCCGTTGGTTGTTGCTCTGTTTTATGTGATTGCCTCGCAGTTCGAGTCACTGGTCACAAGTTTGGGGATGTTGCTGGGGATTACCTCTTGGATCAAAACGATAGGCTGGATTGTCGATCGCCTGTGTCTGGTGAACTACCGATTGGGGGCTTCATTTTTTCAGGAGTTTGCCGGTGGCGCATATCAGGGGTATATCGCGGTCGCTTCGGATGTTGCAGCGGGCACGTATCCGATTAACAACTGGGCGAGTTTGCTGTCGATGCTTGCGGTTCTATCGGCCATTTCGATGGTGCTGCTTCTTGTCCACGAAAGAAGGCTTCACGGGCGAGCGTGACGCCTCGCATACGCGGAATTGTAGATAGATGGTTTTGAACGTATTGGGGCGATAGAGGGATGAGGTGGTAGAGAGATGGGGGCCTCCACGTCTGTCATCGGTGGTGGACCGGCGATTTCCCTGAGAAACGTGAGCGTTTCGTACAGGGATCGAATTGTTTTCTCCAATGCTTCTCTTGAGGCGAAAAGGGGAGACGTTATCGGGTTTATGGGACCCAACGGCGCGGGAAAAAGCACGATGCTGCGCGTGCTGGCAGGTCTTGTTGTTCCCCGCCAGGGAAGCGGGCAGGTGCTCGGTCATGCGCTGGGAGAACATCGTCATGTTCCTTTTGGCATCATGCTGGAAACCCCTCCGTTCATTGAAGAGAAGACGGGGAGGGAGAACCTTGTTCTCCTTGCGAAGCTCAGGGGCGTCGCAAGCGGAGATATTCAAAAGTACTGCGATGCATGCATGAGGACGGTTGGTCTGGATCCCAAGCTCAATGTCCCAGTCAAGTCCTATTCGCAGGGAATGAGAAAGCGCCTCGCTTTGGCTCAGTCATTGCTTTTTGCGCGTTTGACTGCTCGCCCGGCATGTTGCCCCTTTTGTTTTCGCTTCTGTTTGGGCTGAACATGATCGGGGCGGTCTTCTCTGTGTGGGGAGATGAGCCGCGCGCGCTTCGAGTGCTTGCCTGCGTTGAATTGGTGCCTGTGCTTACGCTCGTTGCTTCTGTGGGGGAGCAAATGGCCGGTCTTCTGGTTGACGGAACCTCTGCGCACGGCATGCCAGAAGTTGTTTTGCTTGCAGCATTGGATGGATGTTCCGTCCTCGCTTTGTTCTTGCGTGCTTTCGTCACGCGGGGTCGATATGTGGAAGAATCGCGCGAGGAGAAGTGTGTTTTGGTTTCCCCTGAATCGCTTGCGGAACAATTGGGTCCTTTCAACCTGTCTGAACGCGAGCTGTTCGTGTTGATGGAAAGCCTCCGAGGTAGATCTTTGGCCTCCATAGCCAAGGAACTCGGCGTATCACGATCAACGGCGGGAACGTACCGTTTGCGAGCGTATGCAAAGGCAGGCGTCGAGTCGCTTGATGAGGCGCGCGCCAAGTTCACCACGCCCAAGTCGGTACAGACGGCCGAGGTGATGGGGAGGGGTCCTTGCCCAGTGCGTCGGAGCGTCGCTGCTTTGGGTTTGGTGGCATGGTTCGCGCTGGCTGGGTCACTCTTACTACCGTGGAGCGGGTCACGTGCGTGGTTGTGCGACGAGGTGTGGTCGACATTGCCGTCGCTTCTGCTTATGCTGGCATCTTGCTATCTCATTTTCAGCAATCAAGTAGATTCGAGAAAGATGCGACGCGGTATGCTTCGGTATGCCGCGGTGTGTTCCGCACTGATTGTTCCTGTGTCATGTGCGCTGTCTGGCCGTATAGCTACCACTGGGATTCTCCCAGTTCTTTTCAGCTCGTTGGCGTTGTCCGCGCTCGTGGTGGGTTTTGAAAGCGTGGTTAATCTTGCGCGACGTGCTCATTGCGGGATTGTGGAATGCGCCGCGGTGGCTGCCATGGTTCTTTCCGTTTCATCTGCAACGGCTGTGTGGTATACGGTTGCGATCGCAACGTCCGCGGCAATTCTGTGCACGTTGTTAGCGTGGGTTGTGCGCACTGAGAAGCGAGGCGACGAGACCTCGATGCCTGAGGATGTGCGTACGGGTGACTCGAAGACAATGACTCAGACCGTCGGTTTCTTTCCGCGCAGAGAGCAGGCGTTTTGCATCATTGCGGGCTTTTCAATGGTGGGGTGGGGTTTCTACCAGATTAACGAAGTCGCTGTTTTAAACGTCGATGCCATAGCAAGCTTGCCACCGATCTTCTTTGCGTGTTCGACCCTCCTGTACACGAGTGCGCTCTTCTTCATCTGGAATCGCTATGTGAGGAATCGAGAAGTGCTCCTGGCGAGTTTTATTGCGATCATCTGGTTTGCTTCGGCCATGGTGATTATCGGACTGCAGTATTTGGGCTGTCATAACGATGCCTCTCCGATGGGGCACATGATGATCGGTTTTCCGTGCATGGTGCTCGCTGGCATGTCCGTTGACGCACTCCTGTCCTTCCAGGAACAACATAGCTGCAAATCGTTTAGATTTGCCTATCCGGTGGTGCTTCTCGTTGGGCTGGCGATATGGTGTGGAGGTATCGTTGTTGCGGACGCGGCGAAAGCCTTTGCATCGCAGGAAATATCTACGGTATGCATTGTCGCCGGGGGAGCTATGGGGTTCGTGGGCCTTGTGGACACAGGGCGTACGCTGCATAAACGGACAGCATTGAGCTCTACAAGTTCTGAGGCAGTTATTGATGTCCTGATAGGGGCAGGGCTCACGCCGTCTGAGGCGCGGGTAGCGCTGCTGGTGTGTAGCGGCCTCGCTGCCCGAGAGGCGGCAGGAGTGCTATGCGTCGAGTGTAGTACGGTGCGATCGCATTTGAGGAGTGTGTACGCGAAATTAGCGGTGCATACGAGGGCGGAGCTCGAGGTCGCGGTTGCTGCGCTTGTGCGCGAGCACATTCGATAGTGGTTTTCTATAGTGGGCCTCGGCGCATTCGCAAAACTTATATGGAAACATGCGATGGGTCGTCCTTGCGGTCTTGGCGCAAAGCAAATCAAAGCTGCAAAACAAATCAAGGAAATCAAGCGCGCAAAACAAATCAAGGAATGGGTATAGTGTAGGCGAATGAGCATTGTGATCGGAGGCATCGTGAACAACCCCTTTACACCGAATTTCGGTCAAGTACCTTTGTACATAGCGGGCCGCTCTTTTCTGACCGGTGAAATTGAACGGGCGCTCGATCGCGGGTTGGGCGACCCTGCGCTTGCGTCAATCCTTGTTGGTCCCCGCGGAACAGGCAAGACCGCTCTTCTGTCGCACCTCGGATCGTATGCAGAGGGTCATGGATGGATTGCCGTCAACGTTTCCTGCCTTCCCGGAATGCTGCAGGACATCTTGGAACAGACGAAGCGCCGCACGGTTGAGTTTGTCGAGCCTGCACACGATAAAAAGCTGAGTGCAATTTCTATTGGGCAGCTTGGGGGCATTGAATGGGAGCGTCAGGAACCGCCTACTCAAAATTGGCGGAGTCTCATGACGGACATTTTGGAAGAACTTGCTGCTCATGATGTCGGCCTCTATATCGCCGTCGACGAAGTCGATCCAGAATTGGATGAAATGATTGAGCTTGCGGCGGTTTATCAGCTGTTCATTCGTGAGGGGCGAAACGTCGGTCTGCTTATGGCGGGTTTGCCCTACAAAGTTTCTGCCTTGCTGAGAGACAAGTCAGTTTCGTTCCTCAGGCGAGCCAGCCAATACCGGTTGGGCAGAATCGCCGACCCGGAGATCTCCACGGCGTTCAAATCAACGGTCGAGGCGGCCGGGGGAGTTGTGGACGAATGCGCGCTGCTCGCCGCTGTTGATGCGACGAATGGATTCCCCTTTATGATGCAGCTCGTCGGCTTCCGCTCCTGGGAAAATCGCGATGCCTCAAATGCGATGACGCTCGATTCGGTGGAAGAGGGCATTGCGATGGCAAAGGCGGATTTTGAAAACCGCATTCTGCGTCCAACTCTCGATGAGCTCTCCGATATGGATATCGCGTTTCTTGAGGCCATGCTCGAAGATGACGAGTTGAGCACGTCGGAGGACATCGCGAAGCGTTTGGGAAAATCTCCGAGCTATATCGCGACCTATCGAAAGCGTCTTTTGGAACAGGGGATTATAGAGCTCCAAGGCCGTTCCAAGCTCCGTATCGCGCTTCCCGGAGTGCGGGAATATCTGCCTGAGTATTTGTCGTGATGCCGTGAGTCCATATGGACGCAGCAACCGACTGCAGGCCGACGGGCGATTCACGACATCCCGCTCTACGCAATCGAGGCACGCGATGCGTGGCTTCCTCAATAGCAAGGCCGCACTTGCCTTTGAGTACGCTCCAAGGCCTAGGATGACGAGGTAACGTTCAACCGCGAGGAGGAGATGACGATGTCAAAGCTGTACATGATGAGGCACGGACAGACGCTGTTCAACGTGCTCAAACGCAAGCAGGGTTGGTGTGATTCGCCGCTCACCGAGCTTGGGATTGAGCAGGCAAAGCGCGCGGGCGAGGAGCTGCGCGAGCGCGGGATTACGTTCGACCATGCGTATTCGAGCACTTCGGAGCGTGCGTGCGATACCCTCGAGCTCGTGGTGCCGGGCATGCCTTACGAGCGTGTGAAGGGTCTTAAGGAGTGGAACTTCGGCAAGTTTGAGGGCATTACCGAGGACCTGAACCTTACGCCGCCGTTCGGCGACTTTTACGTGCAGTTTGGCGGGGAGGACGAGATGGAGTTCCGTAACCGCCTGTTCACCACCATCACCGAGCTTATGCGTCGCCCCGACCACGAGAGCGTCCTCATGGTGAGCCACGGCGCCGCGTGCGCGCAATTTCCTCGTGCGTTCGGCGTCGAGTTGACGGAAAGGCTCGGTAGGCGGATCGGCAACTGCGGGATATTCATCTACGAGTTCGACGGCGACGCTGGATTCGAGCTGCTCGATGCAATTAATCCTAACGACTAGTGGCTCGCAAGGCGGAGATTGACGTCTGCCGTTTGCCGCCGAATAGCTACCGTTTGCGACTCGCTGTTAGAATTATGCAGCAGTGACTTATACAATATGAGAACAGCAGCAAGGTTGTTACTCTCCGGGAGGCATCACTTGCGCACTCAAGTCCGGGGGCCTTGTGGTCGCCGTTCGTGCGCAGAGATGGTTCGGGGAGTTTTTTCATGCTTATCCTCAAGAAGATCAACAACAACGTCGCCCTCGCGTCGACCGACGCGGGCGAAGAGGTCGTTGTTTTCGGCAAGGGCGTGGGTTTCCACGAGATGCCCTACGAACTTGAGGACGAGTCCGTTATCCAGCGCGTCTTCCGCGATGTGGACGAGAAGTCAATCGACGGGTTCGAGGGCATCTCCGATGAGGTCCTCCTCGTTGCGTCCGACATCGTCGCATTGGCGGACAAGGCTCTCGACTGCAAACTCGCCGGCAATCTCGTCATAAGTCTCGCGGACCATCTCCAATATGCGGTCGAGCGCGCGGGTGAGGGTGTGGCCATCGAAAATCCCCTGTCCCACGAGGTCGCCTTCGTGTATCCGCGCGAGACCGAGCTTGGCCGTCGCGGCATTGAAGTCGTGCGCGAGCGCTTGGGCGTGGAGCTTCCGGAGAGCGAAGTGACCTCCATCGCCTTGCACCTTGTCAACGCCGAGGTTGACGGCATGGGCAGCGCCCAGGACATGGACCTCGTTATGAAGAGCACCGTCATCCTCGAGCGCGCCACGCAGATCATTGAGGGCCAGCTTGGCCAAACGCTCGACCGCACCTCTTATGCGTACGTGCGCTTTGTGGCGCACCTGCGCTTTCTCATCCGCCGTCTTATGCGGGGTAGCTGCAAGGAGACCGAGAACTCGGGTCTGTTCCGCCAGGCGGCTCGCGATTTCCCCGACGCCTATCGTTGCGCGGCGGGTTTTAACGAATACCTCAAACGTGAATATAACTGGAGCTGCTCCGATGAGGAGATGCTCTACCTCATGATGCACGTCAACCGCCTGCGACAGGGTTGATCACGCACATCCAGTCGTCATATCGCACATGCCAGGGCCCGGCCAGGCGATGGACAAATAGGTTTGATCAGATTCTTTGGAGAGAAAGGACTGAGACATGGCAGGAAAGTACGACGACCTCGCGCGCGCCATTCTTGAGAATGTGGGCGGCAAGGAGAACGTCAACAGCGTCGCGCATTGCATCACCCGCGTGCGCTTCAAGCTCAAGGACGAGGGCAAGGCTAACACCGAGGCCATCGAGAAGCTCGAGGGCGTAATCAAGGTCATGCAGGCCAACGGCCAGTACCAGGTCGTGGTGGGCAATAAGGTTGAGGACGTATACGATGCCGTCGTCGCTGTGGGCGGTCTTGTCGCGGGCGGGGAGATCGACGCCGAGGACGACGCACCCAAGGGAATTGCCGCCAAGGCCATTGACCTCATCTCGGGTATCTTCGCCCCCATGCTCGGCACCTTCGCGGCCGCCGGTATCATGAAGGGCATCCTTGCCGCCATCACTCAGTTCGTCCCTGAGTTCGCCAACGATGGCGCTTACACCATTCTGTACACCATCGCCGACGGCATGTTCTATTTCCTGCCGGTCATTTTGGCGTACACCGCCTCCAAGAAGTTCAGGATGAACGAGTTCACGGGCATGGCAATCGGCCTTGCGCTCGTGTATCCCACGATGGTCGCCCTTACCGGCGGCGAGGTCGTGGGCAGCATCGATCTCGGCTTCGCTGGAACCTTCTCTTGGTACGCCACGTTCCTGGGCATCCCTATCATCATGCCCGCCTCCGGTTATACGAGTTCGGTTATTCCGATCATCCTCATGATCTGGTTCGGCTCCACCGTGGAGCACTGGTGCAAGAAGTGGATGCCCGCGTCCGTCAAGATGTTCTTCACGCCCCTCGTCACCATGACCGCCTCGATTGTGCTCGGCTATTTGGTCATCGGCCCCATCGCCACGCTGATCACCAACCTTCTGTCCCTGATCTTCTCCGCCCTGTTTGGCCTGCCCGTTATCGGCTCCGTGCTCGGCTGCACCATCGTCGGCGCGTTCTGGATGTGTCTCGTGATCTTCGGATTCCACTGGAGCCTCGTGCCCATCGCGCTCGTGAACCTCACCACGCTGGGTTATGACTACATTCTTGGTGCCGTGATCGCCCACTCCTTCTCCCTGGGCGCCGTGCTCTTTGCCATGTATCTCAAGAACAAGGACGAGAACTTCCGCGGCATCTGCCTGCCCGCCATCATTTCCTCCTTCTTCTTCGGCGTGACCGAGCCCGCCATCTACGGCGTCGCCCTTCCCGACAAGAAGGCCTTCGTGGTTGCGAGTATCGGCTCCGCCGTGGGCGGTCTCATCATCGGCCTCACGGGTGCCATGGTGTACATCTCCGGTGGTCTGGGTGTCTTCAACTGGCTGTCCTTCCTCCCGACCGACCCTGCGAGCACCGTGGGCATCATGCACATGGTCTGGGCGATCGTCGCCTCCCTCGCCGGTGCCGCCGTGGGCTTCGTGATCGAGTACGCGACCTATAAGCCGGAGGCCGCCAAGTAGGCGTTCGCTCCCGGCTGTGCGTCTGCACGTACCGTATAGCGAATAGCGAATAACGGCCCGGTGCGTTCGGCTCATCCCGGGCGCGCCGGGCCCATGCGAAAGGAGATCATCATGGCGAACTTCCCGAAAGGCTTCCTCTGGGGTGGCGCTACCGCCGCCAACCAGTGCGAGGGCGGTTACAACGAGGGCGGCAAGGGCCTGGGCGTGCCGGACATCATGACCGGCGGTACGGTGAGTGAGCCGCGCCACATCACCGACGGCATCCTGCCCGGGCGTCATTACCCCAGCCACGAGGCCGTTGACATGTACCATCACTACCTCGATGACATCAAGCTCTTCGGCGAAATGGGCTTCAAGTGCTACCGCATGTCCATCAACTGGAGCCGCATCTTCCCCATGGGCGATGAGGCGGAGCCCAATCAGGCGGGTGTGGAGTTTTACCGCCGTGTATTCGATGCCTGCCGCGAGCAGGGCATCGAGCCCATGGTGACGCTGTCGCACTACGAGCTGCCCTACGGCCTTTCCAAGAATTATGGCGGGTGGAAGAACCCCGCGCTCATCGAGTTCTACCTCAATTACGCCCGCACCGTCATGACCGAGTACCGCGGCCTGGTGAAGTACTGGCTCACCTTCAACGAGATCAACTGCCTGCTCATGGGCGGATTTGGCGGCGTGATGGGCGGCGGCATGGTGCCCGAGGGGCTCGAGGACGTGCCCATGACCTTCGGCGCATGCGACTGGGACGACCCGCAGGTGCGTTTCGACGCCCTGCACAACCAGTTCCTGGCGAGCGCGAAGTGCGTGGTCATGGCGCATGAGATCGACCCTGAGAACAAGGTGGGCTGCATGATCGCCGGCAACGCCACCTATCCGCGCACCTGCAACCCCGCAGATGTCCTGAAGGCCCAGCGCGAGCAGCGCGAGCACAACTTTTACTGCGGCGACGTCCAGGTGCGCGGCGCGTACCCCTCGTGGGCGCCGTCCCTGTGGAAGCGCGAGGGCGTGAAGATTGAGGTAAGCGATGAGGACGCCGCCACGCTCAAGGCGGGCACCGTGGACTTCTACTCCTTCAGTTATTACATGAGCGCCACCGCCTCCGCCGACCCCAAGGCAAGCGAGGGCGGCAATATCTTCGGCGGCGCCGGCAACCCGTACCTCGAGAAGAGCGACTGGGGCTGGGCGATCGACCCCGAGGGCCTCAAGTATTACCTGGAGGAGGTCTACGACCGCTACCAGATTCCTCTTATGATCGTGGAGAACGGGCTGGGAGCCGTGGACGAGGTCGAGGCGGACGGTTCCATTCACGACCCGTATCGACTACCTGCGCCGCCACATCGAGCAGATGGACGAGGCCATCGCGGACGGCGTCGATCTCATGGGTTACACCATGTGGGGCTGCATTGACCTTGTGTCCGCCTCGACCGGTGAGATGAAGAAGCGCTACGGCTTCATTTACGTCGACAAGGACAATGACGGCAACGGCACGCTTGCGCGCAGCCGCAAGGACTCGTTCCATTGGTACAAGAAGGTCATCGCCAGCAACGGCGAGGATTTGGCGTAAAATAAGTTACATTGCATGAGCGCTGTCGAGCGCACGCACGGAACAACAAGGAGAATCTCATGGGCCTGTTCGACATATTCAAGAAGAAGGAAGCCCCCGCTGCTCCGGCAGCTCCCGCCGCCATTGACGCCCAGGCAGGTGCCGACGTGCTTTGCGCGCCGGTTTCCGGCAAGGCCATCAAGATGGTCGATGTGCCCGACCCGGTGTTCTCCGGTGAGGTTCTCGGCAAGGGCTGCGCCGTGTGGCCTGAGGGCGATATCGTCTACGCCCCGGTTTCCGGCAAGGTCACCGTCACCATGGGTCACGCCGTTGGCATCATGTCCGATTCCGGCATCGAGGTCCTCGTGCACGTGGGTGTCGACACCGTCAACCTGCAGGGCAAGGGCTTTACCGGCTACGTTGGCCAGGGCGACCAGGTCGTTGCCGGCCAGCCCGTGCTCAAGATGGACCGTGCCGTCATCGCCGAGGCTGGCTACAAGGACTGTGTGGTGCTCGCCGTTTCCAACAGTGCCGAGTTCGAGGCAGTCGAGATGACCGTCGAGCCCGAGGCGTCCGTCGCCGCCGGTGCCGCCGTGGTCAAGGTCGTTCGCAAGTAAGTTGCCGCACGAGGCGCATGTCCGTGAGGTGCTTGCGTCGCCACATGAAAGAGGGCGCCGGGTGGTGAGCATGCCGCCCGGCGCTTTTGTTGTTCGCTCCGTCGTCCGCCCGGTCGCCGGCATGGAAGAGAGCAGGTGCCATGATCGAGTTTTCGCACGTCATCTCCGATGCCGAGGGGTTGCATGCCCGGCCTGTGGCGCTTGTGGCGTCCGCCGTTCACCCATGGGAGAGCTCCGTGACCGTGACATGTCGGGGCGCGTCGACCTCTGCGCGCGACCTCATGGGGCTGATGGGGTTGTGCGCCCGCCGTGGTGACGAGCTTGCGGTGCGTGTTGAGGGGCCAGACGAGGAGGCTTGCGCCGCCGCGCTCCGCGAGGTGTTCACGTTCTAGCTCACGCGGCGCATGCGGCGAACGCCGTTTCAATCTCGTGTATATGGGGCACTCCATAAAGGTGGAGTGCCCCGCCGTGTCTATAATGGAACAATTGCATGTTCACCATCGAAAGGGGCGCCACATGGCACTCACTGAGGATGACGTGCGCGGGATCGCGGAATACGCGACCATCGCGCTCGATGAGTCGGAGCTCACGGAGATGACCGCGTACCTCAACGACGCGGTCGAGATGCTCGAGCCGATTCTCCAATACGCCGCCGAGGATGTGGAGCCTACGTTCCATCCCATCGGCGATTTGTCGAACGTGATGCGTTCCGACGCCGTGGACGCGGATCGCGCACTTGCGACCGAGGACGCCCTGGCGAACGCCGGCGCCGCGCGCGATGGGCAGTTCCGCGTTCCCTCGATTTTGGGCGGGGGCGATCGATAATGGGTATTTCGCTCGATACACTCACCGCCGCTCAGATTGCCGCCGGTGTCGCCGCAGGCAAGTTCACGGCAACGGAAGTCGCTCGCGCCGCCCTCTCCGCAATCGAAACGCGTGAGGCCGATGTCCAGGCCTTTTTGCAGGTGACTCCCGAGCTCGCCCTCGAGGCGGCCGCTCGCATCGACGTCGCACGTGCGGCCGGCGAGTCTCTGCCGCCGCTCGCCGGCGTGCCGCTGGCAATCAAAGACAACATGAATCTGGCAGGCACGCGCACCACCTGCGCGTCGCGCATGCTCGAGAATTACGAGTCCCCGTACACCGCGACGTGCGTGCGCCGCATGCTCGATGCGGGTTGCCTGCCTGTGGGCAAGGCGAATATGGATGAGTTCGCGTTCGGTTCCTCAACGGAGTCCTCCGCCTTCCATCGTACGAATAACCCGTGGGACCTCGAGCGCGTCCCCGGCGGATCCTCCGGTGGTTCTGCCGCTGCGGTCGCTGCGGGCATGACCGCGCTCGCCTTGGGCTCCGATACCGGCGGATCGATTCGCCAGCCCGCCGCCCTGTGCGGCGTGGTTGGCATGAAGCCCACGTACGGCGTGGTGTCGCGTTACGGCGTGGTGGCCTTTGGATCCTCGCTCGACCAGGTGGGTCCGTTCGGCCGTACGGTCGAGGACGTCGCGCTCGCGCTCGACGCGCTCACGGCGGGCGGGCGCGACCCGTTCGACGGTACGAGCCAGGAGGCCGAGGGCGGGTTCGCCGCGCACATCGATGACGACATCGCCGGCCTGCGTGTGGGCGTTATCCCGGCGTTCATGGAAGCAGAAGGGCTGGCCCCCGAGGTCAAGGCCGCCGTTGAGGGCGCTTTGCGTACGCTCGAGGCCCAAGGTGCCAAGCTGGTCGAGGTCGACCTGCCACACCTCGATGCCGCCATCGCCGCGTATTACGTGATCGGTCCCGCCGAGGCGTTCTCCAACCTCGCTCGTTTTGACGGCGTTCGTTACGGTTATCAGGAGGCCGGTTGCACCAATTTGGCCGAGCAGAGCTCCAAGAGCCGTGCCCATGGTTTTGGCGCGGAGGCCAAGCGCCGTCAGATGCTCGGTGCCTATTTGCTGTCGTCCGGCGTGTATGACAAGTATTACTACGCGGCGCAAAAGGCCCGCTCGCTCATCACCGAGGACTACGCGCGCGCCTACGAGCAGGTGGACGTGATCCTCATGCCGGCGAGCCCCACCACGGCGTTCAAGTTCGGCGAGCTGTCGGACCCCACGCAGATGTACCTCTCGGACATGTTCACCATCTCCATCAACATCGCGGGCAACGGCGGCATCACCGTGCCGTGCGGTGTGGGCGCGGATTCAGGCTTGCCGGTTGCCGTGCAGTTGGTGGGTCGCGCATTCGACGACCGCCGTCTGCTCACGTTCGCGCGCGCCGTGGAGCGCGGCCACGCACAGGCCGCCGGTGTGCCGGGGTGCGTTGTGGCACCTGATTTCGCCGGGAAGGGAGGCGAGCTCGCATGAGGGAGCTAACCGAGGTCCTTAAGGACTGGGAGGCCGTCATCGGTCTGGAGATCCATACCGAGCTGACCGCGCTCGACACCAAAATGTTCTGCGGCTGCAAGCTCAGCCACGACGACGCGCCCAACACCAACGTATGCCCGGTGTGTCTGGGCATGCCGGGTGCTTTGCCGGTGCCCAACCGCCGGGCCATCGAGAGCATCGTCAAGGCGGGTCTCGCCACCAACTGCGAGATCCAAAAGCACTCGATGTTCTATCGCAAGCACTATTTCTATCCCGACATGGCCAAGAACTTCCAGACCACGCAGGGCCCGGTCGCGTTTTGCATGCACGGCAAGCTGAATCTCGAGGTGACGGGTCGCGGGGCCGCGGAGCGCCCCTTGTGTGCGTTCGGCGATGGAGAGGCCGCGAGCCTGGCGAGTGCCAGCGCGAACGCCGAGGGGCTGTCGCGCCAGATGGCCGAGGGGCTTCCCGAGCGGGCGGGGGGCGCGCTCGCCGGCATGGCCGCCTACGACACGGCCGATCTCGCGGTGGCTGAGCGCCATGAGGACGGCTCCTATACCGTGCCCATCCGCATCCTGCGCATCCACATGGAGGAGGACGCCGCCAAGATGGTCCATGTGGGCGGCGAGGAGGGTCGCATTGGCGGCGCGGCAGAGAGCCTCATCGACTACAACCGCTGCGGTACGCCCCTCATCGAGCTCGTGACCGAGCCCGACCTGCGCACTCCCGAAGAGGCACGCCTGTTCATGGAGAAGCTCCGCCGCATCTTCCTCACCATCGGCATTTCCGATTGCTCGATGGAGAAGGGCTCCATGCGCTGCGACGGCAACGTCTCCATCCGCCGTCGCGGCGAGACGGGCCTGGGCACCAAGACCGAGCTCAAGAACCTCAACTCCTTCAAGGCGCTGCACGACGGCCTTGCATACGAGATCTGCCGCCAAGCCGAGGTCTTGGAAGAGGGCGGCACCATCTACCAGGAGACGCGCCACTGGGAGCCCAGTCGCAAGCGCACCGTGGTGATGCGCGTGAAGGAGACGGCCGACGACTACCGCCTGTTCCCCGACCCGGATCTGGCGCCGTTCGACCTTTCTGACGAGTTCATCGAGCATTGCCGCGCCGAGCTGCCCGAGCTGCCCGACGCCAAGCGCGATCGCTTCGAGGCGGACTTTGGCATCAAGCGCGCCGACGCCGAACAGCTGGCGGGCGACCCGGCGACGGCCGAATTCTTCGAGGCGGCAGCGGCGGGTCTTTCCGGCAAGGCGGCGCAGACGGTCGCCAACCTCGTCGTGAACGAGCTGGCTGCCTACCTCAAGGGCGTCGGTGTGGCGCTCGCCGCCAGCGGTATCGCGCCCGCGCAGGTGGCGTCCCTGGCGAAGCTGCTCGCCGAGGACGCGATCTCGAGCAACCAAGCTCACGAGGTCTTCGAGGCGATGGCCGAAAGCGGCGACGACCCGGCCAAGATCGTGGACGAGCGCGGCATGCGCCAGGTGAGCGACACGTCGGCGCTCCAGCCGATCGTGGACGAGGTCCTCGCCGCCTGCTCCGACCAGGCGCAGCAGTACCGCGACGGCAACCAGAAGGTCATCGGCTTCTTGGTGGGCCAGTGCATGAAGGCCAGTCGCGGCACGGGCAACCCCAAGCTCTTCAACGAGCTCCTGCGCCAGGCGCTCGATTAGTTGTATTGGGGCTTGCAGGACTGATGCGCGAGCGTCCTCAAGCCCCCTACTTTGCTAGCGCCATTCTGCGATACTGCTTGGGAGTGCAGCCGTAAGCCGCTTCAAACTTGCGGTAGAAATACGTCATGTTGCCAATTCCAACTTTGGCGGCGATTGAAGTGATGGGCCGATCAGTGTTCGCGAGCAGATAGGCGGCTTCTGACATCTGCTGCTCGCATTTGATTTCGGAAAAAGATCGGCCAGTTCGCTCTTTGATAAGATTGCCGAGATAGTTCGAGTTGTAGCCAAAAGCCTCGGCTACGCTGCTCAGCGAACAGTCCTTATAGTTCTTTTCAATATGAGACAAGATGTGGCTCATCGATCCGTCTGAAAATGACTTTCCATCGGAGTGGCGTGTATAGCGATGAAGCCCGCGCATGAGCTCGAGAAATAGGCTTGTTGTAAGCGAGCTCATCAGCTCATTGCTATACAAGCCCGCAAAATGGTATTCCTCGAACATGAGCTCGATATAGCTTCGTGTGCGGCCCGCATATGCTGAAGGTAAGATAAGGGATCGATTGTGGGCCCGATTGCGAGCCACGACGTCAAACAGCAAGCTTGTGAGCATGCCTGAACCGGGCAGCCGGCTCAGGAACACGCTATCGAAAAATTCTTTTCTAAAGATGATCGAGATGACGATGTCATGCTCGCCTTTGACGCTTGGCGAGCTGCGTACGACATCCGCATCGCATATGAGGACATCTCCCTCTCGCAGGGTAAAGCGGCGGCCGTTCACGACGAAGTCGCATGACCCCTCATAGATGAAGTTGAGCTCCATGTCGTGGTTGATGTGGGGAGGAATGGAGGTGAATCGCGTTTCCTTAATCATTCCGACGGCACGTTCTTGAAGGGTATTTTCCCAATTAAAGAGCATGACCTTTTCGTCTTCAACGAGGATTTTGGGGACGCTCTCGTAGCGTGGGCTCACGGCATCGGGATTCTCGAGATGCCATTGTTCTGATGCCGTGTGTGTATACAGTAAGGTTTCAAGCTGTGAAGTGCTCACGCTGCCCCCAGTCCGTTGTTCCCGAACGGTCGAAACTGCGCGCCAAACGGAATGGCTCTGTAAATATGATAATAGACGATAAGTTTTATGCGATATCAATCGATTACGTCCCTCTTTCATAATGACGGTGTCGTCATTAAGTGAAAGAGAGGGACATTATGCATAAGTTGCGAAATGGGTTTCCAGATGACTTCTTATGGGGAGGGGCCATTTCTGCCTCCCAGGCCGATGGTGGTTGGAACGAGGGAGGTAAGGGAAAATCGACGCAGGATTGCCGCTGGCTCGATGGAACATGGACTCACGAGCAAATCGAGGAGAAGCACCACAACAATCCCTTCTCGCATGATGAGCTCATGGCGGCCCTCGATGACGATGGCACCGAGTTTTATCCCTTCCGTCGAGGATGCGATTTCTACCATCATTGGAAGGAGGATCTTGACCTCTTTGCTGAGATGGGACTGAAATTGTTCCGAACGTCGATCTGCTGGAGTCGAATTTTCCCAAACGGCGACGACGAAACGCCGAACGCTGAGGGTATCGCATGGTATCGGGAGCTGTTCACAGCTTGTCACGAGCGTGGAATCAAGACCTTCGTGACCATGCTCCACTACGACATTCCAGTCAATCTCGTGACAAAATATGGCGGCTGGAAGAGCCGCAAGACAATCGACTTCTTTGTGAGGTATGTCGAGACCATTGTGGACGAGCTGGGTGACCTTGTCGATTTCTGGCTTCCGTTCAATGAGTTCAATGCCGGTCGCTTTGCCCCTTGGGATGGCGTGTGCTTGGTGGCGGATGAAGAGGGTGAGAAGCTCGACCAATCAATCTTTCAATGTTTGCATCATGAGTTCGTTGCCAACGCCCATGCGGTTCGAATCGTCCACGAGAAGTTCCCCGGAGTTCCTGTCGGTGGCATGATTGCGCGATTCTGTACCTATCCTGCAACTTGCAAGCCCGAGGATAACCTTCAGGCGCTCCACGATGACCAGTATGCAAATTGGTTTTACACCGATGTGATGGCTCGCGGTGCCTATCCGGCGTACATGTGTCGATATTTCGATCAGGTTGATGTCGAGATCGAGATGGAGCCGGGTGACGAGGAGCTGCTCGCCGAACACACTGTTGACTTCCTGGCCTTCTCGTACTACTTCTCTCAAGTGGCAACCGCGGACCAGGGTTGGGCAAAGACGTCTGGCAACTTGGTTATGGCGAATAAGAATCCGTATTTGGAGTCTACGGAGTGGGGTTGGCAGATCGATCCTATTGGGTTGCGGGTGACGCTCAATCAGATGTACGACCGCTACGGCCTTCCGTTGTATATCGCTGAGAATGGCTTGGGCACTTCCGATGTGCTCGAAGAAGATGATTCTGTCCACGACCCGTACCGTATCGACTATCTCAAACGTCACATCGAGACGATGCGCGATGCCGTGATCGATGGTGTGGACGTGCGCGGCTACATGATCTGGGGCTTCCTTGACATCGTGGCATGCGGCCCGCTTTCCATGAGCAAGCGATACGGCTTGATCTACGTTGACCTCGATAACGAGGGCAGGGGTACAGGCAGGCGTTACCGTAAAGATTCGTTCTATTGGTACAAGAATTGCATCGCCGCAAATGGCGAAGCGCTTGATGATACTTTGAAACAGTAAGGGGGCTCATTCATGGCTGACAAGAAGGAACTCGCTGCTCGCGTGCTCGAGCTCGTAGGTGGGTCTGACAACGTGACGACTGCGACTCATTGCATTACCCGTCTGCGTTTCAACCTTAAGGATGAGTCGAAGGCGGATCTCGAGGCCCTGCAGAAATTGGACGGAGCTTTGGGCGCACAGGTTAAAGATGGGCAGTGGCAGGTGATTATCGGCGCGAGTGTCGAGTCCGTATACAACGAGCTTGAGCCAATGCTCGGCAAGAGAAAGCTTGCGGGCTCCGTTGATCCCGATCCGGATCAAAACGATTTGGGCGCTAAGGGGAGCGCGCGGATATTCGACATCATTACCGGAATATTTTCTTCCATAATCCCCGCTTTGGTTGCAGGTGGCATCGTCAAGGGCATCCTTGCCGCTATCGCCGCATTCGGCATTGATACCGGTTCGGGTGATTGGGCGATCTTCAACATGATCTCCGATATCCCGTTTTACTTCCTGCCGTTCTTGCTGGCGGTTTCAACTGCCGATAAGTTCAAGGTGAATCGATCCCTCGCCTTGTGCGTTGCGGGTTCGCTGATGTACCCGACGATTGTGAACGCGATCGGAACGGGGGAGACCCCGCTCATGATGTTTGGTGTCGCGGTTCCCATTTTCTCGTATGCCAGCTCGGTGTTTCCCGTCATCTTCGGCGTCATTGGCCTCTCGTTCGTGTATCGGGCGATCGACCGCATCGTTCCCGATCTGTTCAAGCTCGTGGTGGTCCCTGCGCTTTCCCTCGCTATTGTGCTTCCGCTCAATCTGATGCTCCTGGCGCCCATCGGAGCTTGGTGCGGCATTGGCCTGGCGAATGGTATCGTGTGGCTGTTCTCCACGCTTGGCCCTGTGGCTGGATTCCTTCTCGGATTCTTCATGCCACTCATCGTTCTTTTTGGTATGCATCAGTCCACCAGCCCGATTCAGATTTCGAATATCGCGACGCTCGGATACGACTACCTGCTGCCGGTTTCCTTCTGCCATAACCTCGCCGAGTCGGGTGCGGCATTTGGCGCCGCGCTGCGCATGAAAGACGAGAAGCTCAAGTCCGCTGCGTTCACCTGCTCTTTCTCTGCGTTCATGGGCATTTCAGAGCCCGCCTTGTTCACGGTTCAGGTTCCAAATCGCACCCCGCTCATTGCTGCGATGATTGGCAATGGAATTGCCGGTGCCTTGACCGTCTTGCTGAGCGCGAAGTGCTTTGGTTTCGTAATGCCCGGCATCACGTCTCTGCCGGTCTACGCTGACCCTTCGGGTGACCCGATGAACCTCATCATGATCCTGGTGTGCATCGGGCTGAGTTGGGTAATAAGCGCCGTGTTGAGCTACATGCTTTGGAAGTCTCCCCTTAAGAAGTAGGTACGACACGCCTAGAAAAGCAAAATGCCGGTCCCGTTCAAGTTCGGACCGGCATTTTCATGTGACTCGAGGTTTGTATTTCCAGATGACTATCGCGAGATGACGGCTAATCACGTGTTGAAGGCATGGGTGGAGAAGCGACGCTTGCTGACTTGTGGTCTTATGAACGACTGTCGTTACCGGTTTGTCGTGCCGCCCGCCTCGATCTCCTCGCGGCAGATCGCGGTGAGGCGGCGCACCGTCTCCCGCATGTCGTGCTCGGTCGCCTCCGGGTGCGGGGCGCAGATGCGCGCGTTGAGGGCGTCCCTCGCGGCCTCATCCATACCCTCGGGACTGTACCGGAAGTTGACCATGGCCATCTGCGCGGGCGAGACGACCTCGATGAGGGGCTCGCGCCGCACCTCGCCGAATTCACCGCCACGACCCGAGAGTTCTTTGGTGTGGAAGCGTGACCCCGCACAACAAGAGGCCTGCGCGAGAAGAGAATGCCGATGGGCAAGCAGCTCCCGAGCCCGTGATATTCGTTTCAAGATTCGGAAAATCACGAACGGATAATTCGGAACATCAATAACGAAACATTCGGAAAACCTTGAGTCGATAATTCGGAGCTGGTGATAAGCGATTATGCCATAGTGAGATGGCGAGTTCGAGGACCCTTGCCCGGGGCGATTGTGTGAGCTCATCTGCGCTCGATGTAGGAGTGCGCAAACTCGGTTTTTGCAAAATGATCATTAAGCCTCGGGCGAGATGGGCGCATGTCATTATGATGCTGTTCGACGCTGCCCAGTGTTGACGCAGCCCTTCGTTGCTTGACTGCTTAAAGATGGGAGACACCATGAGCGATCAGCTTGTCATTCGATTGGCCACCGAGGCGGACACTCCGGCGCTTGCGGCGATATACGCGCCCTATGTGCTGGAGACGGCCATCACGTTTGAGTACGAGCCGCCGACTGCGGAGGAGTTCGCCGAACGCATGCGCGCGACGCTGGCGTTTTTCCCCTACTTGGTAGCGGAGCTGGACGGTCGTCCGGTGGGGTATGCCTACGCAAGCACGTTCAAAGGAAGGCCCGCGTACGACTGGGCGGTCGAGACCTCCATTTACGTGGCGCAGGGCCTCTCCGGGCGCGGTATTGGCCGCGCACTGCACGATGCGTTGGCGCGAGCCCTCAAGGCGCAGGGCATCCTGAACATGTACGCGTGTATTGCGGTGCCGTGCGGTGCCGACGACGAGACCCTCACCCGCAACAGCGAGCAGTTCCACGCCCATTTGGGATACCGTTTGGTGGGCGAGTTCGAGCGGTGCGGCTATAAGGGCGGTCGATGGTACAGCATGGTCTGGATGGAGAAGATGCTGGGGGAGCACCGCCCCGACCAGCCGCCCGTGACACCGTTTCTGCAGGTTGAAGCGCAGCAGCGTGTCTAGCGCACCAGTGCGCCCGGTGCGCCTGGTGTGCCCGGGGTGCCTGTTGTAGTTGATGCGCCCAGTGTACTCCGGATTGCCAAAGGCCGGCCGGGTATTTGCTTGAGGCTGAGGCATTGCAAGCACGGCGCGCACGCCATGCGACATTTTGCTTTTGCTGAGCATGCGCTTTAGCGTGGTGCGTTGGCTGCATGTTGGCCCTATGGTAAGGTTTTCGCGTCGGGGGGCCGACACGATGAACAAGTGATGCCGAGCGGCGCCCGGGTGGCGCGGACACCACGCTCGGGTGCGCGAGGAAGCCGGAATGGCCAGCGACGATCGTGAGTGTGCGGATGGCATCAATACCGTCTGCACCATAGGAGACGTACGCGCCATGAAACGTGCATGCAAAGGGGGCACCTGGAAGTATTCCTGCGCCTGCAGGTCCGGTGTGCGATACGAGGGGGAAAGCGAGGCGTGGGCTCAATTGAAGGCCATGATCAAGGAGGAACTGGGCAGGACCGAGGTCGGACAGGCAAATGCCGCCGAAGAGGCCGGGCAGACCAAGGTTGCCGCAAAGTCTGTGCTGGCCGGGGGCCGCAAAGCCACCACCGGCACTGAGCTCGGCGATCCCTTTGCGAGCAAGGATCCCGTTCCCGTACCGTCAGAGGACCGAGCGCCCGGCAAACTTCGTGGCGCCGGCGCACGGTCACCGCTGTTCTGGAAGTTCATGCTCGTCGCCATGGCCTTGGTTTGGGGTTATTCGTTTCTCACCATGAAGACGGTGCTCGACACCGTGCCTACGTTCATGCTGCTTGCGTGCCGCTTCCTTCTGTCGGCTGCCATCATGTTCGTTGTCTTCCATAAGCGTATTAAGGCGCACTTCAACCGCGAGTACCTGGGGTTCGGCGTGCTCATGGGCTGCGTCATCTGGTCGGCGTATGCCGCGCAGACCCTCGGCTTGGTGGACACGACACCCGGCAAGAACGCCTTCCTCACCGGCACGTACTGCATCCTGGTGCCCTTCATCGCGCTTGTGCTGTTCCGCGAGCGCGTCACCAAGTGGCATATCGGTTCGGCGCTATTGTGCCTAGTGGGCGTGGGCTTTGTTGCACTCGACAACTTCAGCATCCAGATAGGCGACCTCATGACGTTGGTGGGTGCAGTCTTTTTCGCTGTGGACATGGCGGTGGTGGGCCACATCGGCCGCACGCGCGACGTGAGCGTCCTCACCTCGTGGATGTTCCTATTCGTGGGCACGTTCTCGCTTATCGCGACCATCGCGGTCGAGCCGCGCGTCCCCGCCGCACAGTGGACACCCGAGATCATCGGTCAGCTTGTGTTTCTCGCCGTAGTGTGCACCACTATCGGCCTGCTCCTGCAGAATCAGGCGCTTTCGCACGTGCCGCCGGCGACCGGCTCGCTACTTCTTTCGCTCGAGAGCCCCTCGGGTGTGCTCTTCTCCGTCCTCATGGCGGGCGAGGTCCTCACCGGCAAGTTGATCTTCGGATTCGCGCTGATCTTCCTGTCGATTGTGCTGTCCGAGACGCACTTCAGCTTCTTGCGGAAATGGTTTCCCAACCGATAAAAGGAAAGGCGCCCGTCACAGGGCGCTTTTCTATGAGCGGTGTATGGTTCCGGTCCGTGGCCCATCGGTGCGCTAGAGGGCGGAGATGAACCCCAAAAGCTCCTCGACGTGCTCGGGCTGGCAGGCCCAGCTCGTCACAAAGCGCAGGACGACTCGGTCGCGCCCCGTGGGGTCCTTGGCGGGCGTGACTTCGGCACCGCTGGCTTCGACGATGCGGACGGCCGTATCGGAATCGAACCAGAAGAACTGCTGGTTGCCGGTTGTACGCACATATGGCTCGTAACCGGCGGCCTCGAGGCCATTGGCGAGCATGACGGCGCATTCGTTTGAGCGTTTGGCGTGGGTAAAGTAGGGGAGAAGCCCCTCGGCGTCGCGGAGCTCGGGGTCAAACACTGCCTCATACTGGATGCCCATGAGGCGGCCCTTGGCGGTCATGTGCCCGCTGCGTTTGGTGAGGTAGGGGATGCGCTCGATTGCGCGCCGCCCACGTGCGGTGCGCGGGCTCACTACGAGGGCTTCGCCGAACAGCATGCCCGCTTTGGTACCACCGAGCGTGAAGGCATCGGCGCGCGAAGAGAGGTGCTCGAGCGTGAGGTCGCCGTCCGCGGCGGTCAGCGCGCTCGCCATGCGGGCACCGTCCACGTACACGGCGAGGTCGAGCTTCTCGGCGACATCGCACAGCGAATCGAACTCGGCGCGCGTGTAGACGTGCCCGAGCTCGCTGGTGTTGGAGAAGTAGAGCATCGCGGGGCGCGTGGTATGGCAGCCGCCGGCGATGGACGCGTGGTACACGCGCTCGACCTCAGCGGGGGCGAGCACGCCGAAGGCGTCGGCTGTGGCGAGGATGCGGCGGCCGCAGGCCTCGATGGCACCAGTCTCGTGCGCGGTGGGATGCGCGTCGGCGGCGAGAATCGGTCCCTCGAAGTCGTCGGTGAACGCGGAGATGCAGACGGCATTCGCCGCGGTGCCGCCGGGGATAAAGCGAACGTAGGCGTCGGGCTGCCCGCAAACCTCGCGCAGCAGCGCGGCGGCTCGCTCGCAATGTTCGTCGGTGCCGTAACCGGGCGTTTGCTCGGCATTGGTTTGAATGAGCGCCTCGAGGACCTCGGGGCAAGCGCCCTCGGAATAGTCGTTGCGGAATTGGTGCATGGTCGGCTCCATTTTGAATATGCCCTGACAGTCAGGGGCCTGCGGACGATCGAGTATGCCTCAATGGTACGCGCTTCCGCTTGGCTTCGCCAAGGTTCGTTGCATGGTGGGGTACCGTTACGATGGGCGGGGACGTCCGCCTCGCTCGTCCGCCTATGGTATTTCGGAGCCGCTCTTTACGGGCGGTTCCTTTTGTTTGCAGGTATACTGTCTTGATTGAATTCACCAATTCCGGCACCACCCGGGAGCGCATCGGCGCTCGTGGGCGCACGCGAAGGAGACACCATATGCAGGCACAGAAGGCCGAAGGCACCAAGGACCTCATCGGGCGCGAGATGCGCTCTTGGCTCAAGATGCAGGAAGTCGCGGCGGAGGTGTTCGGCCCGTTTGGGTTCGAGCCCATCGAGACTCCGGCGATCGAGCAGCTCGACGTATTCGTCCACGGCATCGGCCAATCCACCGACGTGGTGCGCAAGGAGATGTTCCGCGTTTTCTCCGGCGCGAATTTCGAGCGCGTCCTCACCGAGGGTACCGACGCCAAGCTCAAGGCCAAGCAGCGCCTGGCGCTTCGTCCCGAGGGCACGGCCGGCGTGGTGCGCGCCGTGGTGGAGAACAACCTGGTTCCCCAGGGCTCCGCTCCGTTCAAGGCGTGGTACGCGGAGGCGATGTTCCGCGGCGAGCGCCCGCAGAAGGGCCGCCTGCGTCAGTTCCACCAGGTGGGCATTGAGTGGCTGGGCGCTCCCGACGCCGCCGCCGATGCCGAGTGCATCATCATGCTCATGCGCTTTTACGAGCGCCTGGGCTTCGACCTCTCCAAGCTCCGCCTGCTCATCAACTCCATGGGCGACCCGGCGTGTCGTCCCGCGTATCGCGAGACCGTGCGCCAGTTCATCCTCGACCATGCCGACGAGATGTGCGATGAGTGCCGCGAGCGCGCCGAGATCAACCCGCTGCGCGCCTTCGACTGCAAAAACGAGCACTGTCGCGAGGTCATGAAGGGTGCCCCGCTTATGGGCGACAACCTGTGCGACGATTGCCGCGAGCATTACGAGCAGGTCAAGCGCCATCTCGACGCGGCGGGCATCGAGTATGTTGAGGATCCGACCCTCGTGCGCGGCCTGGACTACTACACCCGCACGGTTTTTGAGGTCGAGGCGCCGGGTGCGGGCGTGGGCTCCATCGGCGGCGGTGGCCGTTACGATGGGTTGGTCGAGCTTGAGGGCGGTAAGCCCACGCCGGGTGTCGGATTCGCCGTGGGCTTTGAGCGCGCCATGCTCGCCCTTGAGGCGTTCGGCAAGGAGATGGCATGCGACGATGAGGGCTGCGTCTTCGTGGCGAATGCCGGTGCCGACCTTCGCGACGAGGTGTTCGCGTTGGCACTCGATCTACGCGCCCGTGGCGTCCGCACCGAGTGCGACTACCAGGGCAAGTCGCTTAAGGCCCAGTTCAAGCTGGCGGATAAGTTGGGCGCGTCCCACATCGTGATCATCGGCGGCGACGAGCTCGCCGCGGGCAAGGTCAAGCTGCGCAACATGGCAACGCATGAGGAACGTTTAATCGATCGCGTTGGGGCCGCTGAAATCATTGCAGCTCTGTAGCGCATTCGACGATGGAAACCCAGGGCGGTGGGAACAAGTGTCCCGCCGCCCTTTCCGTTTGGGGCGGCTGCGCTGCCCGCCGAGAAGCTCATGCCGCCCGCCGAAGTGCGCGAGCCGTCTACCGATAATTTGTTGAAACGTAGGAGATGTACTCCACTTCACTAAAGTATGTGGTAGATACGGGAGAGCCTGCCTATAATAATGCGGTCTGCGAGGTTTATGCGCCTCGTGCTAAGCAATGAAGGAGGTAGTGTGGCAGAGAATACGCAAGCTGGCCAGCGCCTGAGCGAAGCGCTCACCGGCGACATGATCGCTGATGTCATGTCGGGCACCCGTCGTATCGACCTGACCGACCTTGAGGCGGCGGTCGAGGTTCTGTCCGACATCGACATCCCCGCCGAGCTCCGCGACAACCTGGCGCTGTTCCTGCGCCTCGAGCGCCGCATCCTGCGCGAGTACGACGCTCAAGTGCTCGCTGTATTCGATGAGCTCATGGTGAGCGTCATTCGCGCGAACGCCGGCGATCCCGGTGCCGAGGCCGATGGCGAGGATGTTGACGAGCAGGGCATGCCCGCGGGGGAGACGCCCTCCGCCCGCGCCTTCCGCGACGCCGTCTCCCTCATCGACGCACTGCCCATCGACCAAGCTCAGGTCATCGTACGCGCCTTCACGGCGTTTTTCCACCTGGCGAACCTCTCCGAGGAGAGCTATCGCGTGGGTATCCTGCGCGAGCGTGAGCGCAGCGTCTCCACCGAGGACGCCGTCGACCCGGCGAACGCCCTCACCGTGGCGTTCCATCAGCTCACCGATGAGGTGGGCGGAGCCAAAGCAACCGAGCTGCTCTCTCGCCTGGAGTTCCATCCGGTTTTCACCGCGCATCCTACCGAGGCGCGCCGCAAGGCCGTTGAGGGTAAGATCCGCCGCATCGCCGGCCTGCTCGAGGAACGTGGGCGCCTGGGCGGCTCCGACCTCGTTGAGAACGAGCGCCACATGCTCCAGGAGATCGATGCGCTCGTGCGCACGAGCCCCATTGCCCTCAAGAAGCCCACGCCCGTCGAGGAAGCCGACACCATCATCGACATCTTCGACAGCACGCTGTTCGATACCATCCCCGTGGTGTACCGCCGTTTTGACGACTGGGTTTTGGGCGAGTATGCCGGCACGGTTCCGCCCGTGTGCCCGGCGTTCTTCCACCCTGGCAGCTGGATCGGCTCCGATCGTGACGGCAACCCCAACGTCACCGCCAAGGTGAGCCGTCAGGTTGCCGCGAAGTACGCCACGCACATGATCGCCAAGCTCGCCGACAAGTGCCGCCGCGTGGGCCGCAACCTCACGCTCGAGGCCGCATACACCAAGCCGTCCGATGAGCTGCTCAACCTGTGGAGCCATCAGGTGGAGATGAGCGAGGTCCTTACCGAGCGTGCCAGCGAGATCTCCAACTCCGAGCCCCATCGTGCCGTGATGCTCGTGATGGCAGCGCGCCTGGACGCCACCGTGGCCCGCAATGCCGACACGATGTACCGCACCTGCGACGATTTCCTCGCCGACCTGCGCGTGGTCCAGCGTTCGCTCGCCGAGGCCGGCGCCGTTCGCGCCGCATACGGACCGGTCCAGACCCTCATCTGGCAGACCGAGACCTTCGGCTTCCACATGGTGGAAATGGAATTCCGTCAGCACTCCGTGGTGCACACCCGTGCGCTCGCCGACATTCGCGAGCACGGCATCCACGGCGAGCTCGCCCCCATGACGCGCGAGGTGCTCGACACGTTCCGCGCCATCGGCTCCATCCAGAAACGCTATGGCACCAAGATGGCGCGCCGCTACATCATCTCGTTCACCAAGAGCGCCCAGCATGTGGCCGACGTCTACGAGCTCGCGCAGCTCGCCTTCGCGCATGCCGAGGACGTGCCGATGCTCGACGTGATCCCGCTGTTCGAGCAGCTGGAGGATCTCGAGGGCTGCGTGGACGTGCTCGAGGAGATGCTCAAGCTCCCCGCCGTTCAGGCGCGCCTGGCGCAGACCGGTCGCCGCATGGAGGTCATGCTTGGATACTCCGATTCCTCCAAGGACGCCGGCCCCACCACCGCCACGCTCGCCCTGCACTCCGCACAGGAGCGCATCGCCGCGTGGGCGGAGAAAAACGACATCGACCTCGTGCTCATGCACGGCCGCGGTGGTGCCGTGGGCCGTGGCGGTGGTCCTGCCAACCGCGCGGTGCTGGCCCAGCCCGCCGGCTCGGTGAACTGCTTCTTCAAGGTCACGGAGCAGGGCGAGGTCATCTTCGCGCGCTATGGCAATTCCACGCTGGCACAGCGCCATGTGGAGAGCGTCGCGGCGGCGACCCTGCTTAACTCTGCGCCCTCTGTGGAGCGCACCAACACCGAGACCACCGAGCGGTATGCCGACATGGCCTCTGTGCTCAACCGTGCGAGCCACAAGCGCTACCTCGACCTGCTTAACGCCGAGGATTTCACCCCGTGGTTCTCGACCGTCACCCCGCTTACCGAGGTCGGCCTGCTGCCCATCGGCAGCCGTCCGGCCAAGCGTGGCCTGGGCGCCAAGTCGCTTGACGACCTGCGTACCATCCCGTGGGTGTTCTCGTGGAGCCAGGCACGCATCAACCTGGCCGCGTGGTACGGCCTGGGTGCCGCGTGCGAGGAGCTGGGCGATCTGGAGTTGCTGCAGCGCGCATACCGCGAGTGGCCGCTGTTCAGCACGTTCATCGACAACATCGAGATGTCGATCGCCAAGACCGACAACCGCATCGCTAAGATGTACCTGGCGCTGGGCGACCGCGATGATCTTGCCGCGAAGGTGTTTGATGAGATGATGCTCACGCGCTCGTGGGTGCTGCGCATTGTGGGCGACGCGTGGCCGCTGGAGCACCGCCGCGTGCTCGGCCAGGCGGTGCGTGTGCGCAACCCGTTTGTGGATGCCCTTTCGTTGGCGCAGGTCCGTGCGCTGCGTGAGGTCCGCGCCAACCAGGACGAGCTGTCCGAGGAGGCCAAGGCCGAGTACATGAGCCTCGTGCTGGAGACCGTGACCGGCGTTTCCGCCGGCCTGCAGAACACGGGGTAATCCAGGGCACGATGCTCCCACAGCGCCCCCGCAGGTTGCTTTGCCTGCGGGGGCGTTTTTTGTTCGCGGCGGTACGTGGCGTCAGCAGGCACCGACCTCAACGCGTGCCGCGCCCGCAGGAGCCGGACCCCGCCACGTGCCGGACCTGTAAGAGCCGCACAACGCCGCGCGCCGGACCTACGGATTGACATTGCCTATGCTGCCCATGAGGTTGCCTATGGAAATATGCCGTTTGGGGAACCCGAAAGGCATATTTCCATAGGCGATCCCGGCCAAGGGCGGAAGCTGATGACGAAACCCGGTTAGTCTATGCGCCACACGGGATCGGCAGCAGTGCCGGTGACCAGCAGCTCGGGTTGGTTTCCGTGCCATGCCAGCGCGTAGTCATCTCGCGCGACGGGGTCGACGCCGTCATCGCACCCGAATGCCGCGTAGTATTCACCGAATCCCACCCCGCCCGGCACGACGTATGCGGTCGTTTCCCCATAGAGCAAAAAGTTGTAATGGACGGCGACAACGCGGTCGCCTGCCGGGCTTGGCGGATTGAGGACGTGGGTAATTTTCAGAGATAGCAGAAGCCCTTCGGCGAATATCGTCCAGACGGATGCGCATAGGGCGCATGTGAGCATGATGCGACTCAGGTGTCGCATGAGATGGCCGGGGCAACGTGCGGCACGGCTCGCGTCTCGTGCGAAACGATCTCGGGGGCGTATGAAGCGGTCCATGCACCGCGCGGAGTGGTCGAGGCTCCGTACGAAATGACCCGTGTGTTGCGTGAAGCGACCCGGGCGCCGATCCCGGGATGTCGATTCGGCGTCGTCTCGCCGGTGCTTCCGATACAAACGCGAGGCGAGCACCAGCGTGGGGCATGTGAGCGCCACCAGGAATATGGCGAGGCTTCTGCATGACGCGATTGCGACCGGTCCAATGAGGAGGGGCGCATCGAGGGTGCTCGGCACGGAGGTGTGCAGCGCAAGAGCCGCCCCGCCTGCGACGAGCGCCGCGAGATCAGCGCGCATCGGCGCCACGGGAATGGAAATCCCCGTCATGCTCCGGCACGTATTCCAGAATGTCACCTGGCTGGCAGTTGAGCTCCCGACATATGGCTTCGAGCGTGCTGAAACGGATGGCCCGGGCCTTACCGGTCTTGAGGATGGAGAGATTGGTGGTGCTGATACCCACGCGCTCGGACAGTTCGCCGAGCTTCATCTTGTGCCTCGCGAGCTCCACGTCGAGGTTAATCCGAATTCCCATGGCTACACCGTCAGATCTGCGTCGTCTTTGAGCTCGGTCGCACGCATGGTGAGGTGGACGAGCGCGAATGCGATGGCACTCAGGCAAAGGCTTCCCATGAGGAGCGACAGGGCAACGATGAGCGAGTAGGGAGCCGCGGCGGCAAGTGGAATCCACAGGAGGGCGCATGCGAGCCACGCGGTCGCGGCGGCTCCGTACCAGAGCGTCGCCCGTGAGAGGAGTCCGGCTGCCCTGCGTTCGAATCCCCCATTATCGCCGACGAGCGTGAACACGCGCCAAATGTAGGAACCTGCGCATATGAGGAAAATGAGGCCACATGCGGAGGCGATCGTTATGGGAAAGCGCGCATCGCTGAGGGCTTTGGCGGCGACGAGCGCCGCCGGGGCTTGCAAGACCATGATGCTGCCGAGAGGGCTTGCGATCCACGCGAGCGCCGCGCAGGCGATGATCATCCCCGCATCGACGGCCTTCAGTACAAGCGAAACTGGTTTGAGATTCATGTCCCTCCAATCAAACTTGAATATCGATGATTATATTACGATAAACATAAAATTGGAGAGAAATAGGATTGAGCATAAAAGATTCTCGATGCAAGCATCACTAACTTCACTCCAATTCGGGACCTACTGCGTACCGAATTGAGCTGGTCGCAAGATGGGCGACGGGAAACGTAGAGCCATGCCGTGGAATAAATTTTGTCCGAACGATCGAGATCATCTCAACCTCGCGGGCGAATGCGGCGCAGAAGGCCTCCGAGGAAATGGTGCAATTGGGGACGTACCCCAATTGCACCAGTTTGCCCTACAGCGTGAGCAGCCCCCGGCCAAAGGCGCTGGGAAACAGGAACGTACGGTGCTTGGGGTGGCCGCACTTATCCACGCCAAGGACGACCTCGATGTGGCCGTATTCGCGGTTGATGTCCACAACTTCACCGTAAAGGTTCATCGGTTCCGGCACCCCCTTAAGCGCGTCTACGCTTTCACTGCCTCGTATTGGTACGTTGTGCGAACGTTGTAGCGGAAGTCGTTCCCGAGGTCGAGCGCCTCGAAGTGCTTCTTGGCGCAGCCGATTTTGATCTTTTCCGCGTCGCGCAGGGCGGGCTCGCCGTTCTTGCCGCCCTTGGTCTCGGTCACGAAATACACGCGGCGCTCGCCGTCGGCCTCCTCGACATACGCCCAGTCGGGGTTGTAGCTGCCGAGCGGCGTGTCGATCTTAAACGTCGAGGGCAGCTTCGCGAACACGAGCACCTCCTCCTGCTTGTCGAGAGCTTCGGCAAAGGAGCGCTCGACCCCTGCCGAATCGTAGACCACGTAGTTGTACAGGCTTTTGCTCGCCATGTCCGGCTTCCATGCGTTCTGCCCGAGGTAGGCGGTGTAGTCGTCAAGCTCGAGGTCGCGCATGGTGTACCACTCGTCCTCGGGAAGGCGCACGTACTTGATGCCCTGGGCGATGAGGTCGTTCTTCACGCGGTTGATCTTGTCGCCGACCTGCGCGAGGAAGGTCGCGGGGTCGATCTCGAACTCGTCGAGGCGGCTGCAGCCCTCGAGGATCGCCTTGATGGTGCCGCGGGTGAGCCCGACGGCGTCCTGCAGCTCTGCGATCGGGTCGGGAAGGTCGTATTTCACCTTTCCCGAAACGGACACCACGGAGGTGCCCGTGCCCTCGGCGCTCACGCCCGCGTCGTCGATGCCCAGCGAGGCACGCTCGCTCGTCACCTGGGGCGGGCGCACGGCGAGCATGCCGTCGACAGCTTCGATGGCATGTTCGATGAGCTTGCCGGAGTCGACCTCGACCTGGAAGCGCGTGCGCTGGCGGATGCGGTCCCACAGGGCCTGGAACGCAGGGTCGAGCGTGACGTCCTTCTGCAGCTCGACCGAGACCTCCTTGGCCTTGTCACGGATCTGGACCCTCTGGGACTTGTGGATGATGATCGCCTCGACCTGCTCCTTGGCAGGCTCGAGCTCGGCGGGGAGCTTGACCTTGCCCTCCTCGGCGGCCGCCTTCAGCTCGGGCGTCACCGCGCCCTTGTCGTCGACCATGCCGGTCGCGACGAGGTGGTCGTAGACCTGCTTGGACTTCTCGTAGCCCAGGCGCTCCTCGACGCCATCATCGCCCTTGACCGTGACCTTCGTGAAGCTCTCCGGAGTGATGACGCCGAACTTGAAGTCCTCAGCCTCAAGCTCCTTCTGCAGGCCGTTGGCGAAGTCGTCGTAGCTCTCGTTCGCGATGACGGTGAGCACGTTCGCCTCTGGGTCGTACAGGCGCTCGCCATCCTGGTTCACGCACAGGCGCAGACCGCGGCCGATCTTCTGGCGCTTGGTCAGGTTGTCCTTTGTCTCGACGAGCGTGCAGATCTGGAACACGTTGGGGTTGTCCCAGCCCTCCTTGAGCGCGGAGTGGCTGAAGACGAAAGAGACGTCCTTGTCCGCGTCCTTGCCGTCCGGGAAGGAGATGAGCGTCTCCTTCTTCTGCATGATGAGCTCGAAGGCCCCGGCGTCGTCGGCGGTGCCGGCGGCTCCCTTGGAGTCCTTGAACTTGCCCTTCTTGTCCTTGGCGAAGTATCCCTGGTGCACGGCGTGGGGGTCGCGCACCAGCGGGGCGCCGACGGCTTCGTAGCACTCGAGCCACGTGCCCTTGCCGATCCCCGCCGCCTTTGCGATGCGACGAGGCGCCTTCGAGTTCAGGGCACCTGCGTACTCCTCCTCAAACATCAGGGCGTACAGGCCGCCGTGGACTTCGGGCTCGTAGACGCGGTATCGGTCGACGCGGTCGATGAAGAAGAGCGAGAGCACCTTCACGCCGCGCGGCCACAGCTCGAACTGGCGGGCCAGGTGGTCCTCGATGGTGCGGCGGATCTGCGCGCGCTTGACGACCTCCTCGTTGACGTCGCCCAGCGCCTCGCCGAGCTCGAGCACCTCGCCGTTCTGGAACTCTATGAACTCGTCGCCCACTGCGGCGCCGATGTTGTTGACCACCCAGCCGCTCTCGTAGTCGCTGTTCTCGCCGCTCTTCTGGTAGAGGTCGTTGCCGGTCTTCACCGTGACGGCCTTGCGCTTCTGCGTGCCGTCGGCCTGGCGCACGTCGATGGACACCTTGGCGGAGAACGGGTCGGACTTGACGGACTCGAGCCTCACGTACGCGCCGTTGAGGTTCGCCTCGGCCTTGATCGAGTCCACGCAGATGCCCTTCACCAGGTGGCGCTCGAAGGCGTCGACCGGCGTGAGGCGGTAGATCATGTTGTAGGCCTGCTTGTGCGTGGCCGAGTAGCGCAGCACGAACAGCGGGTTCAGGCTCTTGATGGCGGCCTTGGCCTGCTTGGTGTTGTCGACGCTCTGGGGCTCGTCGATGATGACGACGGGCTTGCAGGCGCTCACGAGCTCGCGAGGGCTGAAGCCGCCGGTGAGCTTCTCGCTGGGACGGTGGAAGAGGTTGCCCTCCTTCGCGGTGCCATCCTTCTCGAGGCCCTTGTTGAACGCGTCGATGTTGATGACCATGACCTGGATGGAGCTCGACGTGGCGAAGTTACCCACCGGCCCCATGTCCTTCGAGTCGTACACGAAGTAGTCGAGCGGCGTGCGGTCGTAGAGCGTCTCGAAGTGCCTGCGGGTGGTCTGGAGGCTCTTGAGGACGCCCTCGCGGATGGCCACGCTCGGCACGACGATAACGAACTTGGTGATGCCGTAGCGGCGGTTTAGCTCGTAGATGGAGCGGATGTAGACGTAGGTCTTGCCGGTGCCGGTCTCCATCTCGACGGTGAAGTCTCGCAGGCGCCCATCGGTGAGGACGTCGGTTGCCGGGAGGCAGCCCTCCTCCTGCACGGCGTGCAGGTTGTCGAGGAGCTGGCCCGGCGCCACGCGAAGCTCGTTGCCGTGGCCGACCATGAGCTCGCCGATTGCCGTCTGGCCTTTGCGGCCGGAATCGGCGGAGAATACGCTGCCAATAAATTGTTGTCCGCGGAACAGGTCGCAGGTTGCTTCGATGGCCTCCAGCTGGTGCTGCTGGTCGGATGAGAACTTGAACTCGAGCGCCGCCATGCTAGACCGTCCTCAATTCGATCTCACAGCCCATGCGCTCGCCGGCGTGCTTGAAGATCTGCACGGCGTTGAGCTTGAGGGTGTCGTCGAGGACGGAATCGAGGATGAGAACGCGCCTGGGCTCCATGTCGGCGATGGCCTCGAGCGCCTCAATGGTGAGGCCTCGGGACATGCAGCAGACGAGCTCGTCGCAAGCGACGGACCAGATGGGATAGCCCGCGGCTTCAGACTTCTCGACGGGCAGCGTGAGCTCGAGGCCCCATTTGAGCATCATCTCGAAGACGATATCCATATCGGAGCGATCGGGCTTGACCACGTCGAAGAGGAGCTGACCGGGCTCGGGCTTCTCAATGCCGGACTCATCGAGCTCGAACACACGGAAGCCGATGTCGGGAAGCTGCTTGGGTCCCTCGCCAAGCTTGAGTTGACGGTTGGATTCCTCGAGCTCGGTTTTGATTTTGTCGCCTGCGCGGCGAATGCGCCCTTCGCCTATGTCGCAGAGAGTCTCATACCCGTCCTTGTAGGCGTCGCGTTTCGGGTCACAAGGCTCTGGAAGCTGGACAAGGATAAACTGATAGCGATCATCTTTTCCGAGCTCCTGCAGGAACATGGCATGGGCGGTCGATGCTGAGCCTGAGAAAAAATCAAGCACAATATCACCCGTGCTTAAATGCTCATGTACGGTAAGGAAGCAAGCAACCGAAAACAAGAGATAGACCGCCA
>OGZM01000731.1_pt1 | contig 36943 bp, 26 predicted proteins | sample 1576821 | NCBI WGS metagenome assembly OGZM01 (sample SAMEA3541491, study PRJEB24748) | human gut metagenome | biome: human gut; feature: human-associated habitat; material: faeces | place: China | collected 2012
TAAATATCTTTATTAAGATATTATACCATTCAGACGATAACCCTCCTTTAAAAGTTTAAATAATTTTAAAGTATTTTTTTCAAAATACTGAACAGTTTTAAATAATTTTATTTAAATCAAAAAAATTTTTTTATAATTTAAATAGTAAATCCTGATATACAGGGAAAGGCCATATAGTTTTCTCACAAACAAGCTCAAGAGCATCTGCCCATTCTTTTAGATGCTGAAGTCTTGGAACTACATGAAAATGATAAAACTTAGCTCTTTCATATTGGTCGTTTATGCTTATAGCCTGTGCAAAATCGTTTTCAAGCTCAGCAAGAGATGTTCTTAAATGAATTTTTGCATTTAATACTTTGTTAAGATGTTTTTTATCCCCTTCAATCAATTCTTCATTTTCAGGTCCCATAGCCTCTCTTATGCTGTTTATAGATGATGCAATATTATTCATATATCTCATAACAGCAGGATAGATTTCATTTCTTGCCATTCTTATTGCAGTAGATGTTTCTATATGAAGCTGTTTGTTGTATCTTTCTGTATAAACTACAAAGATAGAGTTAAGCTCTGTTCTGCTTAAAACTATTGTTCTTTCAAAAAGAGCAATAGTTTCTTCTTCTGTGTAAACAGGAAGAGCTTCAACTGTATTTCTAAGGTTTCTTAAACCTCTCTTCTCTGCTTCTTCTATCCAAGCATTGTCGTATCCGTTTCCGTTAAATATTATTTTTTTATGTTTGTTATATCTTTCTTTAATTAATTGAATAATGCTTTTCTTTAAATCTTTTTTATTTTCAACTTTTTCAAGAATATCTGCATATTCTCTTAAAACATCAGCCACTATTGTATTTATAATAAATGTTGGTGTTGACGGAGATGCACTTGAACCAGGCATTCTGTATTCAAATTTATTTCCTGTAAATGCAAATGGAGAAGTTCTGTTTCTGTCAGAAATATCTTTTGGAATTTTAGGGAAGTTGTAAGCCCCAAGTCCTATCATAACTTCTTCATGTGTTGTTGTTTTAATTTTTCCGATATTTTCAAGAATGTCTTGAAGCTGATCTCCCAGGAAAATAGATATAATGGCAGGAGGTGCCTCATGTCCTCCAAGTCTGTGGTCATTTCCAGGTGTTGCAGTAGATGCTCTTAAAACATGAGAGTATCTGTCAACAGCCTCTACAACAGCTGTTAAGAAAACAAGGAACTGCATATTGTCTTTTGACATATCTCCAGGATCAAAAAGATTTTCTCCAAGATTTGTAGCTAAAGACCAGTTACAGTGTTTTCCAGAACCGTTTACTTTTGTAAATGGTTTTTCATGAAGAAGAGCAGCAAGTCCATGTCTGTCTGCCACTTTTTTGATAACGTCCATAGAAAGCTGATTTTGGTCAACAGCAACGTTTGCACTGGCGAACATTATTGCAAGTTCAAATTGGTTTGGAGCAACTTCGTTGTGTTTTGTTTTTGCCATAACTCCAAGCTGCCATAATTCACTGTCCAGCTCAGCCATAAATTTTTCAACTTTTTCTTTTAAAGTTCCATAATAGTGGTCATTCATTTCCTGCCCTTTTGGAGGAAGTGAACCAAAAAGAGTTCTTCCGCAAAGCATTAAATCCTGTCTGTTTTCCCAGAATCTTTTCTCAATAAGGAAATATTCCTGTTCAACTCCAAGAGTAACTTCTATTCTGGAAGTTTCTGTATCTCCAAGAGCTTTTTTTACTCTAAGAGCCTGTTCTGTTACTGCGTTGATAGATCTAAGAAGAGGAACTTTTTTATCAAGAGCCTCACCATTGTATCCTATAAAAGCAGTAGGAATATAAAGAGATTTTGCTTTTTCAGGTCCTCTTAAAAACATAGGAGATGATAAATCCCAAGCAGTATATCCCCTTGCCTCAAATGTAGAACGAAGTCCTCCATTTGGAAAAGATGAAGTGTCAGATTCTCCTTTTATAAGCTCTTTACCAGAGAACTGAGAAAGAATATTTCCGTCAGAAGAAATAGAGATAAATGATTCGTGTTTCTCAGCAGTCAGGTCTGTAAGAGGCTGGAACCAGTGTGTAAAGTGAGTTGCTCCGTTTTCAGTTGCCCAGTTCTTAGCAGCATTGGCTATAACCTCTGCCACAGATATAGAAAGCTCTTTTTCTCCCCTTTGAACAGCTTTAAATTCTTTAAAAATAGAATTAGGCACTCTGCTCTTTAGTTCCAGTTCTGAAAAGTGAAATTTCCCGAAAATTTCCAGCATATTATTCATTGTTGAAACCTCCTGTATATAAAAAAATAAAATTAAAGACAAGATTTTTTTAATACCTAAATAAATGTTAAAAATAATTTATGAGAAATTTTACCACAAAATTTTATTCATTACAAGGAAAATAAAAAATATATTAAATTCTTTCAACTAAAAATTGAAAAAACCGCTCAAATAATATATAATTTAGAGAGCCTAAAGTGAAAAAGGAATTGATGGAAAATGGAAAGAATATACGGAAAAAGTATATATGAAGGTATAGTTATAGCAGAGCCTTATTTAAAAGGACAAAAAAACCTTGAAATAGAGTCTTTTTCACTTTCAGATGAAAAGATAGACAAAGAGATTGAGAGATACGAAAATGCTGTTAATAGTGCAAAAAATAAGTTATCAGAATTAAAGCATAGTCTGAAAGGGAAAATTGCTGAAAAAGATCTTCAAATACTGTCAGTGCATTTTATGATGCTTGATGACCCCATGTTTAAACATGATATACAGGCATCTATAAAAAAAGATAAACTTAATGCAGAAGAAGTAATAAAAAGAACTGTAAAAAAATATGTGGATTCATTTAAAAAAATGAAAAACCCTTTGTACAGGCAAAGAGCTTTAGATATTCAGGATATTGGAGAAAGACTTTTGGAGGCACTGGCAGACAATGAATGTGCATACTGCGGTCTTGAGGGAAAAATCCTTATAGCAGAAGATATTCTGCCCTCAGAGCTTTTGGATATTTATAACAAAAAGATAGATGTTAAAGGAATAGTGATGGGATATGTCGGAGAAACATCTCACACAGCTATTCTTGCAAAATCCCTTGAAATTCCCACTTTTATGGGAGGAAATGATATCCTGAAAAAAGAATGGGGAGAATACATAATTATTGATACATACAGTGAAAAACCTGTTGTAATAACAAAACCTTCTTTAGAAACTTTAAAAGAATACAAAGTTTTACAAGATGAATTTGAAAAAGAAAAAGAAGAGATAAAAGAGAGTATAAATCTTCCTTCTGTCACAAAAGACGGAGTAAAAATTTGCCTGGAAATAAATGCAGGACAAAGACTTGATGATTCTGTTATAAAAAAAGTTAATGCAGATGGTGTAGGACTTTTAAGAACAGAGTTTATATATATGAAAGGGGACAGACTTCCTGAAGAGGAAAAACAGCTTTCTTTCTATAATGAAATGAGCGATAAAATAGGACATGAAAAACCTTTGATAATAAGAACTCTTGACATTGGAGCAGACAAAAGTCTTCCATATTTTAAAATGGAGCACGAGCAGAACCCTTCTCTTGGAGAAAGAGGAATAAGATTTACTCTTGATAAAAAAGATATATTAAAAACTCAGCTGAGAGCAATTCTTCGGGCTGGATATGAAAAAAATATAAAAATAATGCACCCAATGATTTCTAATATTGAAGAGATTGAAATTGTAAAAAAACTTACAGACGATATGAAAGCAGAACTTGCTGCAGAAGGGAAAACTTTCAGCAAAGATATAAAAACAGGAATTATGGTTGAAGTTCCTTCAGTGATACTTATGGCAGATAAAATATGTGAGTATGTTGATTTCTTTTCAATAGGAAGCAACGACCTGGCACAATACATACTGGCAGCAGACAGATTTTCGCAAAGAGAAAATAATCTTTATGATTATTATGAGCCTGCTGTTTTAAGAGCAATAAATGTTATAGCAGAGGCAGGACAGAAAAATAATAAAGATGTGGCTGTCTGTGGTGAAATAGCAGGAGAACCTCTCGGTATTGTAATACTTTTAAGTTTCGGAATTACAAATTTAAGTATGTCTGCTACTTTTATACCAAGAGCCAGAAATCTTGTAAGAAAAATAAAAATGTCACAGCTTGAAAAAATAAAAAAATCTATTCTGAACTGCAAAAATTCAGAAGAGGTAAAACATACAGTAAGAAAATATCTAAGAAATATAAAGGGAGAGTAAAATTATGAAGAAAATAACAGTGCAGATAAAAAACAAAGCAGGACTGCATGCAAGACCTTCATCTCTTTTTGTACAGCTGGCATCTACTTATGATTCTGAAATAAAAGTAAGATATGAAGACGAGGAAATAAACGGAAAAAGTATCATGGGACTTATGCTTCTTGCTGCAGAGCAGGGAAGAGAACTTGAACTTGAAGCAGACGGACCTGATGAAGACGATATGCTTGAAGCTTTAAGAATATTAATAGAAGAAGATAAATTTGGAGAAGACTAAAAATTTATGGAAATAATAAGAGCAGAGAAAATGGGTTTCTGTTTTGGGGTTGCCGGAGCTATAAATTTATGTAATAATATCCTAAAAGAAAAAAAATTTGAAGAAAATTATTTTATTTTAGGAATGCTTGTACATAATAAAAGAGTCACTTCAGATATGGAAAAAAAAGGATTTAGAACACTTTCTGAAGAAGACTTGAAAGATAAAAAAGTAAACCTTACAAAAAAAGATGTAGTAATAATAAGAGCACACGGGACAACAAGACAAATTTATGATATACTAGAGAAAGAGAAAGTAAAAATTTATGATGCTACTTGTATCTTTGTGGAAAGAATCAGGAAAGCACTGATAGAAGCAGAGAGTAAAGGAAAAAAAATAATATTTATTGGTGACAGAAATCACCCTGAAGTAAAAGGAATAGTATCTTTTGGAAAAGATGTAAGTATAGTAAATTCTTTCGAAGAATTTATAAAGCTTTCTATTGATAAAGAAAAGGAATACTGCCTTTTGACGCAGACTACTTTAAATAAAGAACTGTTTTTTCAAATAAAAGATTATGTAACAGCAAATTATACAAATATAGAAATATTCAGTAAAATATGCGGAGCTACATATGAAAGACAAAAAGCAGTAGAAAAACTTGCCAAAGAAGTAGATATGGTTCTTATAGTTGGGGACAATAAAAGTTCAAATAGCAAAAAACTATATGAAATTTCTGAAAGCGTAAATAAAAAAAGCTACCTTATACAAGATTTGACAGAATTAAACTGCTCTTGGTTTGACAATGTCCAAAAGGTAGGAATAACAGCAGGAGCATCAACACCGGAAGAAATAATATTAGAGATAGAAAACAAAATAAGGGGGATTTTTGATGACAAACATGGATTATAATGAATTTGAAGCGCTGCTTAACGAGTATCTGCCTGAAGAAGGAAGCACAGGAACTAAAGTAGTGGGGACTATCGCAAGCAAGGAAAGAAATTTTGCTTACCTTGATGTTCCAGGACAAATAACTTCAGTAAGAGTAAGAGCTGAAGAGCTGACAAATTATAATATCGGTGATGAAATAGAGGTTATGCTTGTTGGTGAAACACCTGAAGGTGAATTCATAATTGGTTCTAGAAGAAAAGTTGAAATGGAACAAGGTTGGGACAAAATTAAAGAAGCTTTCGAAAAGAAAGAAGAAGTTACAGGAAAAGTTGTTAAAGAAGTTAAAGGAGGATATATTGTTGAGATATTTGCTCACCAAGTGTTCCTTCCAAAATCTTTATCTGAAACTAAAAAAGGTGAAGATATAACTGGTAAAGAAGTTAAGGTTCTTGTAAAAGATATTAAAGAAGACAAAAAAGGAAAAAAAGTTACTGTTTCAAGAAAAGATATAGTTATGATGCAGGCTGATAAAGAGTTTGCTGAATTAAAAGAAGGAGAAGTTTTAGAAGGTGTTATTACAGAACTTCTTCCATTTGGTATCGTAGTTGAAATCGGAAGTTTAAGAGGATTTATCCATATTTCTGAAATTTCTTGGAAAAAAGCTGAAAAAATTGAAGGATTCAACATTGGAGATAAATTAGAAGTTAAAGTTATCGGATTAGAGCCAGAAAAGAAAAATGTTAAATTATCATTAAAAGCTTTAGTAAGAAATCCTTGGGACATAGCTGCTGAAACTTTAGCTGTTGACGGTACAGTTGACGGAAAAGTAACTAAAATATTACAATATGGTGTTTTAGTTGAAGTTATGGACGGAGTAGAAGGACTTATCCACATATCAGATTTTACATGGAACAGAAAGAAAATCAACGTAAATGAATTTGCTAAAATTGGAGACGTTGTAAAAGTTAAAGTTCTTGAATTCAAACCTGAAAGCAGAAAATTAAAACTTGGAATGAAACAGCTTTCTGTTGATCCTTGGGAAAAAGCAGAAGAAGCTTACAAAGTTGGAAACAAATTAACTGGTAAAGTTGCTGAAATAAAACCATACGGAGTTTTTGCTGAAATCGAAGAGGGAATAGATGTATTTATTCACCAATCTGATTTTGCATGGGTTGGAGGAAAGAAATTTGAAAAAGGCGACGAAGTAGAATTTGAAGTAAGCGAACTTGATTTAAACGAAAAGAAAATAAAAGGAAGCATAAAAGCTCTTGAAAAAAGCCCATGGGAAAAAGCTATGGAAGACTACAAACTTGGTGATGTAGTAGAAAAACCAATTAAGAGCATATTAGAATTTGGAATGTTCGTTAAATTAGAAGACGGAATTGACGGATTTATCCCTACACAACTAGCTTCTAAAGACTTTATCAAAAACTTAAAAGATAAATTTGCTGTTGGAGATATGGTAAAAGGTAAGATAGTTGAAATAGACCAAGACAAACAAAGAATAAAAATTTCTGTTAAAGGTCTTGAAATTGAAGAAGAAAAAAGAGAAAATAAAGAATTAATAGAAAAATATGGAATCTCTTCTTCTGAAGAATAATTAAAAATAAAATAATAAAAAACAGCTCTTTGTCATCAATACAATTTGACAAAGAGCTTTTATTTTATCATTTTTTTAATCGTTATAATATAAGTTTTCTGTTGGGAACACAGAATCGCATGTTATTTCTATTCCTAGTTTTCTCATAAGCTGATCATCAGTTTTTCCCAATATAGATGTTGAGTGTGCCTGACATCCTTTTAATTTTGAAAGATTATCGATAGCTTTCTTTGCTCTCTCATCAGTAACAGCACAGATGCTAAGAGCAATAAGAACTTCCTCGCAGTTAAGAGTTGTGTTTTTGCTTTCAAAATTTACAGATTTTAAATTTATAATAGGTTCTGCAATTTCAGGTGCAATAAGATGAACTTCATCAGCAATTCCTGCATGATATTTTATTGCATTAAGAATAGCAGATGCACTTGCACACATTGTAGGAGAACCTTTTCCTGTAATCATAGTTCCGTTGTCAAGCTCTATTGCCACAGCAGAATAAAACTCATTAGGATCTTCTGCTTTCAGTTTTTCAAGACGATTTCTTGCAGCTACAAGAACTTTTCTGTCTGTTTCTTTTAACTGAAGTTCTTCCATGATAAGTTTTGCTCTCTGATAAGTGTCTTTGTCAACATACCCTTTTTTATGTTCACAAGCTGTTTTTAAACATCTTCTTATAATTTCCTGTCTAGATGCCTCTTTTACAACCTCATCATCAACAATTCCGAATCCTACTCTGTTTACTCCCATATCAGTTGGAGATTTATATATAGATTCTTTTCCTGTAATTTTTTCAATTATTCTTTTTAATACAGGGAAAGCTTCAATATCTCTGTTATAATTTACAGCAGTTTCTCCATATGCCTCAAGATGAAATGGGTCAATCATGTTTACGTCTTTCAAGTCAACAGTAGCAGCTTCATAAGCAATATTCAGCGGGTGTTTTAAAGGAACATTCCATACAGGGAATGTTTCAAATTTTGAATATCCTGCAACTTTTCCTCTTTTGTCCTCATGATACAATTGACTAAGACATGTGGCAAGTTTTCCGCTTCCAGGTCCGGGAGCAGTAACAACCACGATAGGTTTTCTTGTTTCAATATATGGATTTCTTCCATATCCCTCTTCACTTACTATTGTATCAACATCTGTTGGATAACCTTTTGTTGCTCTGTGTCTGTATACTTTAATTCCTCTTTTTTCAAGTTTATTAATAAATACAGTAGTAGCCGGCTGGTCATCAAATCTTGTGATAACAACACTGTTTACTTCAAGTTCGTAACTTCTTAAGTCGTCAATAAGTTTGAAAACGTCCATATCATAAGTGATACCGAAATCTCCTCTTATTTTGTTTCTTTCAATGTCTCCTGCATAGACACATATAACGACTTCTACATTTTCTTTTAATTTATGTAGTAATTTTATTTTCGCATTTTCGTCGAATCCCGGTAAAACTCTTTTTGCATGAAGGTCGTAAAGAAGTTTCCCTCCAAACTCAAGATATAATTTGTCAAAATTATTTACTCTCTCCAGGATATATTTAGATTGTTCTTCAAGATACTTATTGTGATCAAATCCTATTTTCATTATTTTTTCTCCTTATATAAAAGACTACAAAAAATTAAAAAATTATCCTATAACAATTTATAATTGTATCATATTAATCATGTTTTTTCTATAATTTTATATATTTTTCTTTGAACAAATATTTTCTTTGCCATATTCAATCAACTCTTGACCTCTAAGAACAAATCATTTAAAATAAAGATACAAATTTTAAAAAAAAGGAGAGTGCATTATGCTAAATTACGATTATCCTTTATATCGTCCCCCAAGTGAAGGATTAAATCTAATAATTCAGGTTACTCTGGGATGCTCGCATAATAAATGTACATTTTGCAATATGTACAAGAGCAAAAAATTTACAATAAAATCTTTGGAAGAAATCAAACAGGAAATTGATATGTTCAGCAGAATGTACGGGCATATAGAGGGAATAAGAATATTCCTCGCTGACGGAGATGCTCTTATTATCCCTATGGAAAAACTTAGACAGATTATGCTTTATCTGAGAGAAAAGTTTCCTAAATTCGACAGAATATCAATGTATGCTTCACCAAAATCAATAAGACTGAAAACTCCAGAAGAGTTAAAAGAGCTTAATTCTCTTGGATTAAAGCTTATATATCTTGGAGTTGAAAGCGGAAGTGATAAAATTCTTGCTCATATTAAAAAAGGAGTTACAAAAGCTGAAATGCTTGAGGCTGGACTTAAGGCAAGAGCAGCAGGAATTCAGATTTCTGTAACTGTTATAACAGGTGTTGCACAAAAAGACGGTTCAGAGGAACATGCTCTTGAAACAGCAGATATTATTTCAAAAATGAATCCTGATTTTTTCAGCATTCTTACTTTAAGAATATACGAGGGAACAGAATTTTATGATGAATATGTAAGCGGAAATTTCAAACGTCTGTCTGATGCAGATATTTTGAGAGAAGTTAAAATGATAATAGCAAACATCAATGTAAAAGAACCATGTGTTTTCAGAAGCAATCATGCTTCAAATTATCTTCCGCTGGGAGGAACTCTTCCATATGATAAAGAAAGAATATGTGCCGTTATTGACACTGTTCTTGCTGAAAATAAAGAATTGGAAACTCAATATACAACAAGAGGAATGTAAAAATAAAAGGGACTGCTCACAAGGCAATCCCTTTTTAAATATAATATTTTATTTTTTAACTACTCCTCTTATCCCTCCGGAAACAAGAACAGCAATATCGTTCAATGTTGACGGAAGAGTAAAGTTTCCTGAAAGAGCAATATATTTAGGCACCCAGACAGGATTAAATTTATTCTTAAAGTTTTTAAGCCCCAGAAAATTATAGAAGTTTCCTCCGTTCTTAAAAATAAATGCTCCAAATTTATTCCAAAGAGATGTACTTCCTCTGTATTCAAGTCCTGAAAGAGGAGCCATTCCAAGATTAAATGCTTTGTATCCCTCTTTTCTTCCCCAAAGCATAATATTGATAAATAAAAATTCCATGGAGTCTGTCAAAGCTTTTTCGTTGTATCTCATCAAGTCAATAGAAAGCTCTTCTCTATTAAAAGTTTCCCATAAATTTGCAAAAGCCACAATTTCATCCTCAAGCTTTAATACAGCAATTCTGAAATTTTTTAAATATTCATCATCAAATTTTCCAAGAGAGAACTCTTTTTCTGCTCCGTTTTTGTTTTTCATCCAGCTTTCTGAAATCTCTCTCAGTTTATCTTTTACAGGCTCAAAATCAACGACATCAAATACAAGCCCTGCTTTTGTACATTTACTGTAAGTATATCTCAATTTTCTCTGTGATGGTCCTTCCAAGCTGAAATTTGTTAAATCCACAACAGCCTCTTCACCTATTTTGAAAAGCTTTAATCCTATATCAAGATAGTAATTCAGATATTTTTTATTTATTTCATAAAATGCCACGTGATATCCGCTTCTTCTGCTTATATTATAAAAATCCCAGATACTGTCTTTTATGTCTCTCTCATCCCCAACAGGATCTCCCATAGCAATAAGTCTTTTGTTTGATTTTCCATACATAATAAAGTTTGTTTTATTTTCATTAAAATATATAAATTTATCATCTAAAAGAGCCAGATTTGAGTTTGTTGCTGAAGAAAATTTCATTATCTCTTTAAGCTCATTTTTTACATCAATACTTTTTATCTTATCTATCTGTATCACAGGACGGAACATTCTCAGCATTAAAAATACTATAAATATTATTACGCTTACAAGAGAGGCTCTCAAAAACATTGGAGCACCGTTGTTAAGAGTAAACTGCCACCACAGTTCATCAGAATATTTAACATTTCTGAAAGAATAGAATCCTAAAAAGATTGCAAGAACAATTACAACTCCTGTGGAAATTACCCATTTTATATTAATATCTTCACTGAAAATAGAAGATTTTCTGTAAAACTTATCTCTTGCAAAAAGCAGGAAAATAAGAGTTATAGAAAGTACAAAGAAAATAGGATAATGAAATCCCTTAAAAATAAGGAAGATATTTCCCAGAGAAACCAGCAGCACAGTAAGAAAATATGCTGCATCAAGTCTTCTCTTTAATCCATAAGCAAGAATTAAAAGAAGTGTTCCTGTTATACTTGCCAGAAGATGTGATATTATTATTACATTTTCCGGCAGAAGTTTTGCCAGTATTTTTATATGAACAACATTTGGAGGAAGTGCTCCTGAAAATAAAAGCAGTGCTCCTGATGTAAATACCAGAACAGATAAAAGCTCAAGTGACACATTTACCATAAGGTTGCTTATAAAATTTCCTGCACCTTTCAGGGAATCTCTCATTCTAAGCATTTTGTAAAACAGGAAAGATACCAGAGCAATAACAAAAGGTGCTAAATAATATAATATTCTGTATACAATTAAAATTGCTACAACCACATCACTTGAATAATAATTATTTAAAAGTTTCACAAAAGTTACATCAAAAACTCCAAGTCCTCCGGGAATTGTACTCAGCACTCCTAAAACCTGTGAACACATAAATATTGAAAGAAATGTTCCAAAGTTTATATTTGATTCTGGAAGAAACAGATATAAAATATTGCTTATTAAAAGCCAGTCACATATTCCAAGAAGAAACTGAATAAAAATATCTCTTACTTTAAAATGCTTTTTAGCAACAAAATAAAATATAAGAAACATTCCCACAAGAAGAGCAGCCACTCCTATAAAATATGTGTCTTTCAATATAAAATTAAATCTTGTCAAATCATTTGGAAAAACTATCTGAGATATTCCTCCAACAAGAAGAACTCCAACAAGAAAACTTAAGTATACATTTTTTATTATGCTTAAAATCGATTTGTAATTAATGTTCCAGATAGAATACAGATTAATTCTTATGCTTGTTGAGCTAAGTCCTGAAAGCCCTATAAAATTTGCAAAGGCATAACTTACAAAAGATGTAAACATAATCTTTCTTTTTTCAAGCTTTATATCTGCAACATTAAATGCCAGAAGTTCATATCCTGTAAGAATAAGATAATTTAAAACTACCAGAAATACTGCTATTCCAAGTTTGTACAAAGGTATTCCTGCAAGAGCAGATTTTATACTTGCCAATGTATATACTTCCATTTCTTTATGGATAAAATACAGCATAATAAAAACCACTGTCAGCTGTATTATCATTCCTATTTTTTTTAACTCTAATTTCATCATAAAAATCCCCTTCTGTTTTTCAATGCTGTTTTATATTCCTCTATTTTACACAAAGCACATGATAAATTCCACCTATAATTTCAGTTCCTTCTGTATCATGTTCAAATCCCGGAAAAGCATGATCCCATAAAGACAAAGCTTTCAGATATTTTATCTGTGGACTGTTTTCATCTCCAAAATTTTCTCCTGACATAAGCATTGGAATTCCTGGCGGATATGGAATAACAGAATTTGCTGCTATTCTGTCTGCCAATTTGTCTGCAGGAACAAGTTCCACTTCATTGCTTACTATCTTATTGTATGCCTCTCTTGGTGTAATTACAGGAACAGGAAGAGAAGAATAAGCTTCGTTTAATACTGCTCCCAGGTTATTTTCTTTTAGATACGCAAACATTTTATCTCCAAGGTCTTTAACTCCCATATCTTTGTATATCTCTTTATGCTCTGATACAAGCTCTGGAAGAACTTCTGCAAGAGGAGCATTTTTATCATAATATTTTTTGAAATCTGAAAGTACACTTACAAGAGTTCCCCATTTTCCTTTTGTAACTCCCATTGAAAACAGGAACATTAATTGGAAATCTGTTGTTCTTGTAGGAACTATTCCAAATCTATTAAGATAAGCAGAAACCAAACTTGCAGGAACTCCTTTATCAAGAAGCTTTCCATCTTCTCCCATTCCAGGAGTAAGAATACTTACTTTTATAGGATCAAGCATACACCAGTCCTCTTTTAAATCTTTAAATCCATGCCATGAATCTTCAGGATGCATTATCCAGAATTTTTGGTCTTTGGCTAATATTTTTGTATCTGCCTCATAGAAAGGAACTGTTTTTCCTGATTTATCAGAATAAGTTTCAGCATTCCACGGTTTAAAGAACCAATCTTTTTTAGCAGTGTATTGGGCATATAATTTTCCTATTACTTTACGAAATTCCACCGCTTCTTCCACAACTTCATTCATAAGAGATTTTCCTGATTCTCCGTCCATCATAGCTGTTGCTATATCATTTGATACTGCTATTGCATACAAAGGAGATGTAGTTGCATGCATCATATATGCCTGATTAAATCTTCCCTCTTCCATAGTTTTTTTACCATATCTTACATGAATAAATGAACCTTGAGAAAGAGCATTTAAAAGTTTGTGTGTTGAGTGGGTTGCAAAAACAGTAGGTCCTTTATGCTCCTTATCAGGTATTCCTCTCATAGCATAATGGTTTTTATATATATCATTAAATCTTGCATATCCATACCACGCTTCATCAAAGTGAATTACATCAGAAGATTTTTCAAGAAGTTTTTCAACCTTTTCAGCATTGTATGTAACTCCGTCATAAGTACAGTTTGTTACAACTGCATAAACAGGTTTTTCTTTTTCTTTTCCTTTATTTTTAATTAAAGGACTTTCTTTTATTTTTTCTTTGATAGTTTTTTCTTCCATCTGCTCAGGAAGAATAGGACCTATTATGCCGTATCTGTTTCTTGTTGGTGTCATATATACAGGAAGTCCTCCTCCAAGAATAAGTCCCTGTTCTATTGACTTGTGGCAGTTTCTGTCAGCTATTATTATATCGTTGTCTTTTGTGCACGCCTGCATTATAGTTCTGTTCGAACCAGATGTTCCTCCTAAAACAGAATATGTTCTGTCTGAACCGAAAACTTTTGCTGCATATTCCTCTGCCTCTCCAAAAGCTCCTGTGTGGTCAAGAAGAGAACCAAGTTCAGCTCTTTCTATTCCCATATCTGTTCTGAAAAGATTTTCTCCGTAGAAGTCGTAGAATTTTTTACCTACTGCTGTTTTTGTAAATCCTACACCTCCCTGATGTCCCGGAGCTGCCCATGAATATTCAGCTTTTTTCTCATAAGTCATTATTGCTGCTGCAAGAGGCGGAAGAAGCTGTTTTCTGTATCTTTCAATAGCTGCTGAAATACGTTCCATGACAAATACAGGAGAATCTTCCAAAAGCCATACATATTCATTTATTTTATTAAATGTATCCGCTTTTAAACTGTCTATTGCTTTTTCATTTTCTGCAAGGAGAAACACAGGAACATTTTTCTGTCTTGTATGAAGATTTGTTATAAATTTTTCAAGTTTTTCTTCCTGTCCTTTCACTCCATGTTTTGAGTCCCAGTCAATAAGAAGACAATCAATAGATTTATTTATTTTAATTTCATCTTCTGCATCTTCAACAGAATCAGCAGAAACTATAGTTACACCTCTTCTTATTATCTCTTCTTTTAAAGCGTTGATAACGCTTTTTATACTGCTTTTTTCTTCTCCATTTCTATTTTGTACTAAAAGTATTTGATATACTTCCCCATCTAAATTTTTCATTGCTGCATCACTCCTTAATCAAGTAAATATTCTAGTTAATATTTAATTTTCCTGAAACCATTAATATAAAAGAGACTATTCCCACTGCTCCAAGAATAAATGCAAAACCTTTTTCTTTTCCTTCAAACACTCTGTGCTTTCCTTTACTTCTTTGAGACACTGTATAAACTATAATTCCAAGAGCAAAAATTGTTGTGGAAATAAGAAGCAGTGACATCTTTGATGAAAGCAGAAGCCAAAGTGTAAATATTGCTGCTGTAAGTCCTGACAGAAATGCCATTTTTATTTTTTTTGAACCAATATTTTCAAGATTTCCATTTTGAACCTCTTTAAGAAGAAAAAATGTACTTGCAATATATGGAGGCAGAATCATAAGCCCTGTAATATCTACAAGAAGAAGCCATGCATCTTTGCTGTATAAAACAATAAACATTGCAAGCTGCATAGCTATTGTTGACATTAGAAGAGAGGCTGTTGGAGTATCGTTTTTATCCACTTTTGTTAAAATTTCAGGGAAAACTCCATCTTTAGCTGCTATGTATGGTACTTCAGCAGTTATTACTGTCCAAGAAAGCCAGCACCCCAGAAGAGCTATTATAATTCCAATATTTACAAATGTAGCTCCCCAATGTCCTACAATTATTTCAAGCAGGTAGGCTGTTGATGGTGTTGGAAGAAATGCCAGTTTACTTTGGTGAAGAACTCCAAAAGAAAGTATTGATAATCCCGAAAAAATTACAATACATATAAGTATTCCTAAAAGAGTTGCTTTTCCTACATCTTTATGATTTCTGGCTCTTCCTGAAAGGACTACTGCTCCTTCAAGCCCTATAAAACACCATAAAGTAATAAGCATTGTACTTTTTATCTGCTGTGTCATACTTCCAAGATGTTCTATCTGCCCGTACACATCATAAGAAGCGATACTTCCCTTAAATGCTTTGGCAAAAAAGAAAAGTATCACTGCAAGAACTATAAGTTTTGCAAAAGTTGCAATATTATTAAGAAATGTAGCTTTTGTAACACCGCAAATGACTATGAAGTACATTATCCAGATAAATATAGAACCGCCTATAAATGACTGAATGTTGTGTCCGTTAAACACCGGATAAAAATATCCGATAGTCTGCATTAGCAGCACTGCAAAAGCAACATTTCCAAAGATTGAACTCAGCCAGTATCCCCATGCTATCTCACATCCTGTAAATTTTCCAAATCCTGTTCTGGCATAAGAATAAATACCTGAATGAAGATTGGGATTATTGTCTGATAAAATGCTGAAAGTATTGGCGAGGAAATATATCCCTACAGCTGTCACTATCCATGAAATTGTTACAGCCATAAATCCTGCATCAATACTCATGTTCGACGGGAGATTAAAAATTCCTCCTCCAATCATTGAACTGACGACTATTGCCGTAAGTCCGACCAAACCTAATTTGTTACTGTCTTGATTTTCCATAGTTCCTCCTTTTTAAAATAATATATTTTTGTATTGCTCTGCCGTTTTGATGTGTAATAAGGTTAAAAAGTTTATAACTAATTTTAATAAAAATTTATAGATAAGTTATAATACTGCATATTAAAATAAATTAACATTAGAAATTTTTATAAAAAATTTTTTATTTTTTTATACTTTTTTGATAAAAAATACTAAATTTTAAATAAAAAACAGCTGGATTATCAAAATTTCCAGCTGTCTAAATATCTATATATTTTTTATATTATTTTTCTGCTTCTTCTTTCCATTAAAATTGTATTCTGCCATACACCAAATATATCTTTTGCTATCTTTTCTCTGTATCCGATTTCTCTGAAACCGCATTTTTTATGAAGCAGTATGCTTGGAGAATTTACTTCCAGAATAGCAGAATAAAGACTCCAATAACCTTTTTTCTCGCTCTCTTCAATTAGAAAATTTAAAAGCTCTGTCCCTGCTCCTTTATTTCTGAATTCAGAGGAAATATATATGCTCACCTCAACAACACCTTTATAAACCTCTCTTGCTGAAGTTGCACTCAAACTGCACCAACCGATAATTTTATTATTGTCCATAATCACATAACGGCAGTCTTTCAAATGAGATTTATCCCATGCTTCATATGAAGGACACTCTTTTTGAAATGTTGATCTTCCTTCTGCCAGTCCCTCTTTATAAACTGCACTGACTTTTTCCCAATCGCTTTCCTGCATATCTCTTATTTTATATTTCATATTTTTTCTCCTAATACTTTATTTTTATTGTATCACAAATTGCTTAAATTTTGTGCATTCTTGATTAATTTTGCTTCCATTTTGCGTAGGTTTCTATAAAAAAATAGTATAAAACTTATTTTTATGATATAATATATTCTAAACAAATTAATAATGAGGAACAAAATTGATGGCTAAAATTGATACTAACAATAGTTACAAAAACGAAAAAGAAATCTATTTTATGCTTAAAATAGATGAAAATGGAGGATATATTTCTCCTGTTACACACGACGGAAAAACAATTGATTCTTTTCTTCCATACGATATAAGAGACAAACATATTCAAAAAGTTGTTTCTTTTCTTACAGATGTAAGGGAGGATGACTTTTTTATTGATTGGGAAAAAACTGTTCAAAACATATATCTTGATGATTTTTACGAAATGGCAGAAAACTTAAAACACATAGAAAATTTCGTCACAGAAGATTTTCAGAAAATTGTATGGAGTTTTACAGGAAACGAAATTACTCTTAAAATCGAAGATATTGAAGAAGAACCTGATAAAGTAAAACCAACTGTTTTATTAAATAAAAAATATGAAAATTTTAAAGTTATTTCAGACACTCTTCTTTACCATAACGGTATAGTTTATTGTTTTGATATAGCTGATGAAGACCTTGATATCCTGAAAGAAAAAATATCTGTTATAAGCAGAAATGAGCTTGAGGCTTTTCTGACTCTTGCACACCATTCTTTCAAAAATATTGAGATAGAATATAAGGGATATACTGTTGAAAAAATAAAAGACACTGCAGGAATACCGCAGATTACAATAGAAAAAATATCTGTTGACAACAGTCTTTATTTAAAAATTGATTTATGTTATTCAACTCTTACAGATGACTTTATAAGACTGAATAATATAGAAGAAATTGTTATTGTAAACACTCTTGAGAAAAAAATATACATCTGTAAACCAGATGGAAAAATAGCTGCTGTTGTAGAGGCTATTTCAAAGCTTATTTTAAAACATCAAAGAAAGCTGGGTATGAAACAGGGATTTTTCATAGATGAGGATAACCTTATTATTATCAATGAAAAAATAGCAAGAGAGTTTGTAACAAAAGATCTTCTTCAACTTGCAGGAAAATATAAAATAGTGGGAACAGATAAACTGAAATCATATACTGTAAAGGTTGTTAAGCCAAAACTTATTGGAAAGCTTAATCACTCAATAGATTTTCTTGAAGGAGATATCTCTCTTCAGATAGGAAATGAAAAATTTGGAATATTCGATGTTTTGGCTAAGCTGAAAAAAGATTCGTATATTGTTCTTGGTGATGGAACTAATGCTGTTATTAACAGAAAATATATAGAAAAACTGGAAAAAGTTTTTAAGAAAACAGAGAACAACAAAGTAAAAATTTCTTTCTTTGACCTTCCTATTGTAGACGATTTAATAGAAAATAAGGTTCTGAAAGAACATATTGCAGAGCAGAAAGAGTTTTTCAACGGAATTAATAATATTGAAAACTATAATGTTAAAATACCAAATATAAATGCAACATTAAGACAATATCAGGAATATGGATATAAATGGCTGTGTTATCTTATGGACAACAACCTTGGAGGATGTCTTGCCGATGATATGGGACTTGGGAAAACTCTTCAGGCAATAGCACTTATCACAAGAATACACCGTTCAACAAAAAAGAAAATGAAAACTCTTATTGTTATGCCGAAAAGTTTAATTTTCAACTGGGAAAATGAAATTCAAAGATTCAGCCCTGATTTGAAAACAGGAATTTATTATGGAAACAACAGAGAGATAGAAACCTTAAAAGATTCAGAAGTAATTCTTACAACATACGGAACCGTAAGAAACGATATACAAAAATTAAAAAAATATAAATATACTTTAATTATTCTTGATGAATCACAAAACATTAAAAATACAAATGCACAGATTACAAAAGCTGTTATGCTTTTAAACAGCAAATACAGAGTTGCTCTTTCAGGAACTCCTGTTGAAAACAACCTTGGAGAACTTTATTCTCTGTTTAGATTTCTTAATCCGTCTATGTTTGGAACTTCAGAAGAGTTTAACAAATACTATGCAGCTCCTATACATAAGGAAAATGATAAAGATGCAATAGAAGAACTTAAGAAAAAAATATATCCTTTTATTTTAAGAAGGGTAAAGAAAGATGTATTAAAAGATCTTCCTGAAAAAATTGAAAAAGTTCTTTATGTAGAGATGAATCCTGAACAGAGAAAATATTATGAAGAGAGAAGAATGTATTATTACAATATGGTACATGAAAATATAAAAACTCAGGGATTTGGAAAATCACATTTCTATATTCTGCAGGCTCTTAATGAACTTAGACAGATTACAAGCTGTCCTGAAAGTAAAAACTCGCAGATAGTTTCAAGCAAAAGAGATGTTACTATCGAAAGTATACTTGATGCAGTTAGAAACGACCATAAAGTTCTTGTTTTTGCAAACTATATAAGTTCTATTGAGGGAATATGCAAAGAACTTAAAAAACAGAATATCAAATATCTTTCTATGACAGGGGCAACTAAAGAAAGACATCTTCTGGTTGATAAATTCCAAAATGACAGCCAGTATAAAGTATTTGTAATGACGCTGAAAACAGGCGGAGTAGGACTTAACCTTACTGCAGCAGACACAATATTTATATATGATCCTTGGTGGAACAAGACTGTGGAAAATCAGGCTGTTGACAGAGCATACAGACTTGGACAGGATAGAACAGTATTCTCATATAAGGTTATTTTAAAAGACAGTATAGAGGAAAAAATCTTAAAACTTCAGGAAACAAAAAGCAAATTGGTAGAAAGTCTTATCTCTGATGAAGGAACATCAGTTAAGAACCTGAGCGAAGAGGATATAGAATTTATTTTAGGTAAATAAAAAAAGGATTGGAGAGGATTATGGGAATTAGCAAAGCAAGATTTCGAGAAGCATTGGATAATTTTTATACTAAAGAAGAACTTTTTAGACTTTTCAAAAAATATCTTCTTAACTGGATAGCAGAGGGATATATCGGAAGTAATCTTGGGCTTTTTGAAATATCTCTTATTACTGCTGACAGTAATAAAAATAAGTTCTTAGATTTAATGGAACAGATATTTTCAAAACAGGAAGTTTTCACTGCAGTCTTTAATACTCTTCCTAAAGATATACAAGAAATATTTACTGTTATTGCATGGGAAGGAAAATTTCCCATTAAAGACAGAGAAAAATATCAAAAACAAGGAAAAGAATTTACTTCTGATTTTAGTCTAAAAGATGAATTTCTTTTCTTTAAAATCACAGAAGGTGTAAAAAAAGATGAATATCTCTATATTGACAATGATATTGTAAGAGTATACAGAACTTTTCTTCCAAAAATAAGAGATTGTTTTATACACACTTGTGAGCCTGATAAAAAACTTTTATTTGACAATAACGAAAGCTATATTGTTGAAAATCTTGCCAGCTATTTTAATTTTTTCAATGATGGCAAACTGCAGCTTTCAGGAAGCGGAAAACTTCTTAAAGCATCCAAAAATGATATGTGCAGATACTGTAATATCAAAGAATATTATGTTGATGCAAAAGATTTGGATTTTTTAAAAACAGAAACAATAGCTCTGTTTTTCTTTCTTTTAAAGAAAAATTATCTTACTCGTGAATATTTTAGAATAAGCAACATTAAAAATATTGTAAAAGATTTTCTGGACGGTAAAAATATCAAAGAGGAAAGTTCTGTTTATGTGACATTATATCTTAACTATTTAAAAGGCGTCAGAAAAATAGATAAGAATAATGATGAAATAAAAAGAGCCATAAACAGTGTGAAAGAGGCTCTTCTTCAAATTCCTGATGATAAAGCTGTGAGTGTAGATAATATTATCAAATATATTTTGTACAAAGATAATTTTATTGAAATTTTGGATTTAAAAGAGGTTTATGAAAATATTTATATCAATGAAGCAAACTATGAAAGAACAAAAATTGTTTCATATTTTAAATATAAAGCATATATTATTGAGCCTTTTATCAAATCCGTTTTATTTATCTTAAGTGTTTTGGGAGTTCTCGAAATATATTATGATTTTCCTTCAGAAAACAATGCTCTTTATCTGAAACACGGTTATCTTTCAAAATTTGACGGTATAAAAGCTGTTAAATTTACAAATCTTGGAAAATATATTTTTGACAGACAAGAACAATATGATTTCAAAGATGAAGAAGAGGGAGAAGTAGTTCTTGAAGAGGACAGGCTTATTGTTACAGTCATGGGAGATGCTCCTGTAAAAGTTCTTTTCCTTGAAACTATTGGAATAAGAATAGCTGATAATAAATTTAAAATTACACAGGAAAGCTTTTTGAAAAAAGTATCATGTAAAAAAGATATTCTTGATAAGATAAGTGAATTTAAGAAAAAAATACAGTCTGACCTTAATGATATATGGAAAAACTTTTTTGAGGAGTTGCTGAAAAAAATGGAATATGTGCAGTTTGTTCCTGAATATAGAGTTTTAAAGCTTGAACAGGATAAAAATTTAATAAATATAATAACAAAAGATAAAAGGCTGTCAAATATAGTCTTAAAAGCAGAGAATTTTCATGTAATTATAAAAGAAGAAAACATGGAAAAATTTGCTGAAGTTTTAAAAGAAAACGGTTACTTTTTCAACTCTTTATCAGATAATGCTGATAAAAAATAACTTTTTACAAAAAGACTCTATTCAGAATTAAATGGTTTTTATATGGTGGAACAGGTTATTCTGTTTCACCATTTTTATTTCCTTTGTTGTATGGTAATAAAAAAATCTGTATAAAACAGACGGAAAAAGAGCATAAAAAAATATTTTTTTGTGGCATAAAATTTGCTTTGTATTTAGACATAAATAAAAATTTTTCTTAGGAGGAAAGTATATGAAACTAACAGTAATCGGAAGCCATTTATGCGAAGATACAAGAAACGCATTAGAAGTTTTAAAAGAAAAAAATGTAGAAGTAAATTTTGAAAATATGTCTGAAAGCTTAGACTCTTTAAAAGCATATCTTGCAGTTCGTGAAACAAGTGAAATGTATAAAGCTGTAAGAGCAGCCGGAGGAATCGGTATTCCTTGTTTTGTTTTTGAAGACGGAACAAAAACTCTTGATTTATCAGCAGCATTAACAAAAATAGACTAATTTAGATAATCAGGGATTGTAAATTTAAAAATCAAAAATTTTAGGAGGATTAAAAATGGGAGAAACTAAAAAACAAAGTATTTGGGAAGCCTATAAGTTTTCAATTATCTTATTGGGAGCAATTATAATAGGTAGCTTTATCGGAATTCAATTTGGAGAAAAGGCAACTGTTCTTAAACCATTTGGAGACTTATTCATCAACGGTATGTTCATGGTAGTTGTACCTCTTGTTTTCGTAACAATCAGCAGCTCTATAGCTGGAATGAACGACATGAAAAGACTTGGAAAAATTTTAAAAACTATGCTTTTAACTTTCGTAGGAACTGGACTTTTAGCAGCAGTATATGTTTTCGTTACTGTTAAAGTATTCCCTCCTGCACAAGGTGTATCACTTGCTATGCCTGCAGCTGAAGCATTAAAACCATTCCAGACAGGAGATCAAATTGTAGCAGCTTTAACTGTTACTGACTTCCCTGAACTTATTTCAAGAAAAAATATGCTTCCTTTAATTATATTCTCAATAGTATTTGGTATCTGCACAAATATGATTGGTGAAAAAGGAAAAATAATTGCAAGAGGACTTGACGCTTTATCAGAAGTATTCTTAAAAATAGTAGGACTTTTAATGTACTATGCTCCAATCGGATTAGGTGCTTACTTTGCTGCACTTATTGGTGAACACGGAAAAGAACTTCTTGGTTCTTATGCAAGAGCAATGGCAGTTTATTATCCATTATGTATAGTTTATATTTTCACAGCATTCCCTCTATATGCTTGGATTTCTGGTGGAATGGAAGGTGTAAGAAGATTAAAATATGTAGTATCTCCTGCAATCACTGCAGTGGCTACTCAAAGTTCAATAGCAACACTTCCTGTTAACTTGGAAGCATGTAATAAAATCGGTGTTCCTAAAGATATCAGAGAAATCGTTCTTCCAATCGGAGCAACAGCTCATATGGACGGAACTGTATTAAGTTCTATCTTAAAAATATCATTCCTTTTCGGAATTTTCCAAGTACCGTTCACTGGTGTAGGAACTTATGTAAGTGCTCTATTCCTTTCAATCGCAGGTGGAGTTGTAATGTCAGGAGTTCCTGGCGGAGGACTTATCGGAGAGATGTTTATCGTTGCAATGTATGGATTCCCAGCTGAAGCATTCCCTATTATCGCAACAATAGGATATCTTGTTGACCCATTTGCAACAATGGTTAATGCAAGTGGAGATACAATAGCATCAATGCTTGTAACAAGAGTTGTTGAAGGAAAAGACTGGGTAAATAAAAAATTATCTTAAACCAAGTTAAAATAAAATTCTTTAAAACCAACCTAAAAAAATCAGACAGCTTTTAAACTGTCTGATTTTTTTATATATATGTGTAGAGAATTGTTACCTTATCTTTTAAATAAAAAAGGCTGTCACAAAAGGCAGTCTAACTTTCTGGTGCATCATACTGGGCTTGAACCGGTGACCGTACGATTAAGAGTCGTATGCTCTACCAACTGAGCTAATGATGCATATTTTTTTGTAAAAAAAATGGAGCGGGAAACGAGGGTCGAACTCGCGACATTCAGCTTGGAAGGCTGACGCTCTACCAACTGAGCTATTCCCGCAATCCTTATTACAGAGATGATTATAGCATTACTTGAAAATTTTGTCAAACATTTTTTTAAAATTTTTTTATAAAATAATAGGAACTGTTATTTTTGTAATAAGAATAAAATTTTCTAGGAAAAAATATCAGCTATTTATATTGCTCACAGAAAGAAAATTTGAAACTCACTTCGTTCAAACAGTCAAATTTTCTGTATTCTGTTTCGCTGCATAAATTACGCAGATATTTTTAATATCGAAAATTTTATTTTTATTTCATTATTTTATAACAGTTCCTATCTTTAAATATTTTTTAATTAGTCATTGTATCCGTTAGGATTGTTGCTCTGCCATCTCCATGAATCTTCACACATTCTGTCAAGATCATATTTAGCTTCCCATCCTAATTCTGCTTTTGCTTTTGCCGGATCAGCATAACACATTGCAACATCTCCAGGTCTTCTTGGAGCGATTACATATGGAATATCTTTTCCGCAGGCTTTGCTGAATGCTTTTACCATATCAAGAACGCTGTATCCTTTTCCTGTTCCAAGATTGTAAATTACAAGACCAGGATTAGTTTCTAATTTATCAAGAGCTTTTAAGTGTCCGTTTGCTAAGTCTACAACGTGGATATAATCTCTTACACCAGTTCCGTCTGGAGTATTATAGTCGTCACCAAACACGCTAAGTTTTTCTAATTTTCCTATTGCAACTTTTGTTATATAAGGCATTAAGTTGTTAGGAATACCATTTGGTTCTTCTCCTATTGTTCCGCTTTCATGAGCTCCAACTGGGTTGAAATATCTAAGAAGTGCAACGTTAAGTTCTTTATCTGCTTTACAGATATCCACTAACATCTCTTCTATCATAAGTTTTGTTCTTCCGTATGGGTTTGTAGCACTTAGAGGGAATGTTTCTAAAATTGGACAAGTATGCGGATCTCCGTATACTGTTGCTGAAGAACTGAATACAAAATTACGAACTCCATATTTTTTCATTAAGTTTAAAACTATAAGAGTTGTTGTAAGGTTGTTTGTATAATATGCAAGAGGTTTTGCAACTGATTCCCCAACTGCTTTAAATCCTGCAAAATGTATTACAGAATCAATATTATTTTCTTTAAATATCTCTTCCATTTTTTCTTCATCTAATATATTAACTTCATAAAATTTAGGTCTTTTTCCTGTTATAGCTTCTATTCTGTCTATAACTTTTGGGCTACTATTACTTAAATCATCAACAATAACTACTTCTCTGCCATTTTCCAATAATTGAACTACAGTGTGACTTCCAATATATCCTGCTCCACCTGTTACTAAAACTGCCATAATAATATCCTCTCCTTTTAATTAAGATTTTATATTTTTATTATACTACATTTTTATATTATCTTTCTTTTATTCTTAACCTTTTCTCATAAACTTTTTTAATTTTATTACTAAAGTTTCTTTTATTTTATAAATTTTAAAAATATTATTATTATTTTTTTATGTTTCTTTTACTTTTATTCTTCACTTATTCTGTATGATAAAGCTTCAAGAAGATGAATTTTTTCTATGTTCACACTTCCTTCCAAATCACTTATTGTTCTTGCTGTTTTCAATACTCTGTCAAAACTTCTGGCTGATAAATTAAGATTTTTTACAGCCATTTTCATAACCTCTTTTGTATCTTTATCCAACTGACAATATTTTTCTAAATCTTTTCTTGTCATATCTCCGTTTAATTTATCATTTCCAAATCTTTCTTTTTGTATCTCTCTGGCTTTTATCACTCTTTCTCTTATCTCTTTTGACGTTTCTCTTGCAGAATTTTCCACAAGTTCGTTTTCTTTTAATCTTTTTATCTCTATTTTCAAATCAATTCTGTCTAATATAGGTCCAGACAGTTTTTTCATATATCTCGAAATCTCTCCTGCTGAACATCTGCATAAATCCCCTTCCTCCATAGCAAAGCCGCATTTACATGGATTGCATGCAGAAATAAAAATCAAGTTTGCAGGAAATTCTGCCTTGTACATTGCTCTTGTTATTGAAACTTTTTTCTCTTCCAAAGGCTCACGAAGAGTTTCTATAACATCTTTTTTAAACTCCACAATCTCATCAAGAAAAAGAACTCCTCTATTTGCAAGAGAAATCTCTCCAAGAGATGGAGTTCTTCCTCCGCCTATAATTGACACACTACTGCTTGTATGGTGAGGATTTCTGAAAGGTCTTTTTGTGATAATCGGTCTTTTTTCACTAAGCTCCCCTGAAATACTGTAAAGTTTTGTAACCTCTATTTTCTCTTCCTCTGTCATTGGCGGAAGTATACTCATTATTCTTTTGGCAAGCATAGTTTTCCCAGAACCGGGAGTTCCTATCATCAAAAGATTATGTCCTCCGCTGGCACAAATCTCCAAAGCTCTTTTAGCTTTTTCCTGCCCTTTTACATCATAAAAATCAAGTTCTTCTTCCTCTTCAATCTCCTCTTCTGAAATCTCATATTTTTTGTATTCTCCTGTTTCAAGAAAAGCTGCTGCCTCTCTTAAATTTTTTACAACAACGACTTCTATTCCCTTAACAAGAGTTCCCTCTTTCATATTATCATAAGGGATAACAACACCTTTGTAGCCGTATTCTTTAGCAAGAATTGCTCCGTTCACAATACCGTCTGTTCTTTTAAGCTCACCTGTCAAAGAAATTTCTCCCATGAAAAGATAACTTTCCAGAATTTCATTTTGAACCTCTATAATTCTGCTTCCTTTCATAATTCCAACTGCTATTGGCAGATCAAAATGAGTTCCAACTTTTTTAATATTTGCCGGTGTAAGATTTACTGTAATCTTTTTCGGTTCAAGCTTGTATCCGCTGTTTCTTATTCCTGCTCTTATTCTTTCTTTACTTTCATTTATAGCTGTATCTCCAAGACCAACTATATTAAATGCAGGAAGTCCTTTGGAAATATCAACTTCCACATCAACCAAAAAAGGTTCTATTCCAAAATATCCGGAACTTTTAACTTTTGTTATCATATCTATCTCCTGTATAATTTTTTAGTTATTACATTATAACTTATTATAATAATTTTATCTATAATAAAAGACAGCATATTTATAAAATATACTGCCTTTATAACACAATAAATTCTATTTTCCTTTTATTTCCAATCTTTCATGTACTCATGATGTGCTTCTAAATAATCTGCTACCAAAGTTTTTGCTAAAGAATATGAACTTACTAAAGGGTGAACCGTCAATGCTTTAATAGCTTTTTCTATACTTTTTTCAAAAATTGCTTCTACAGTTAAATTTTCATATAATTTTACAGCTTTAATAAGATTCTGCTGCATCAAAGGAACATTTTCCATTTTTATTGGTTTAACTTCTCCATTTTCTATAGTACAGCTGATTTCTATAACATCATCATCTGCTAAAAAATCTAGTGCTCCATTATTTGGTACAGAAACAACTATTCTTTTATTTGGATTTTTGCTTGCAGCTTCTAAAATATCTATCGCAACACCTGCATATCCTCCTGAATCAGGCATTTCTATAAATTTTTCAAGAGAAACAACTTCTCTTTTATTAGCTTTTTCAACACCAGATTCTCTTGTCATATAGCTTCCTTCTCTTTCAAGTAAAAATCCAAAATAAATTTCAAAAGCTTTATCTATATTATTTACAATATCTATCTTTTTTAATTCATTTAACATTCTTGTATTTATATCAACAATCTGCTCCCCTCTTGTTTTTCCTGATTCAAGAATAGCCTCAACAGCTTTTTCTCTATAATAATAAAAATATAAATATTCATTTAACAACATATTATCTGAAAGATGAACCAAACCTTTCTCGAAATATCTCATCTCTGTTTCTTTAAATACTCTTGTATTTTCTATAACTTCTTTTGTAATATCTTTTCCTCTTAAAGTTATATTTCTAAACCAAGATAAATGATTCAATCCAAAGCAATCTACTTTTAAATCATCAGGATTTTCTCTAAATATTTCTGCAATCTGCCTTATTAATTCACTTGGAGCATCACAAATTCCAAAAAATCTTTTTGAAAATCCTGAATTTTTAACTGCCTGTGTAACAAGACCAGCAGGATTTGTAAAGTTAAACAACATAGCATCTTTTGAAGAATATTTTTCTATCATTTTGCAGTAATCTAATATAACAGGAATTGATCTAAGAGAATATGCAAATCCTCCAGGTCCTGTAGTTTCCTGACCTAACACTCCATGTTTTAAAGCTACTCTTTCATCTTTTACTCTTCCTTGCTCTTCTCCCACTCTGATTGTTGTAATGATATAATCAGCATCTGTTAAAGCATCTACAGGGTTTGAGGTTATAGAAAAATTAACTCTGTCATTCATCTTTTCAAAAATAGTCTTCGCTAAACTTCCATATATATTAAGTTTTGTTTCATTATTGTCCATAAAAACAATAGAAGTTACTCCTATTTTTTCTGCCTGAACAGCTAAAGACTTTGCTAAAAATGGAGATCTTACTCCTCCACCGCCTAATACTACTAATTTCATAATTCCTCCTAAGTTATATAAATTTTAAATTTTTTTTGCTTATTTATGTTTATTTATATATTTATCAACTTTTCCTCTTATGCTGTGAACAGAAACCCCATATATTATCTGAATATTTTTTTCATTTTTTACAACTCCTGAACTTCCTGTTGTTTTTAATAATGCTTCATTTAATAATTCTGGTTTTACAAGTTCCACTCTTAGCCTTGTAAAACAGTTATCTACAGATATTATATTTTCTATTCCTCCAAGTCCATCAACAATATTTTTTATTCTTTCTTCTGAATTTTTAGAATTATTTTTACTTTCCATATATTCTTTTTTAGAATACAGTTTTACTTCTTCGTCATCTTCTCTTCCTGGAGTTTTCAAATTAAATTTTAAAACAAAAAACTTAAATACATGATAACACACAAATCCCTGAGCTAATCCTATAAGCATAAAATACGGCCATCTTGTTACTGACGGAGCCATTGGCAAATTGTATAAGAAAAACTCTATATATCCGCTGGCTCCCCAAGGTCTTATTGAAAATATATTTAATACTGCCTGCGAAACTCCTGATATTGCAGCGTACACTACCCATAAAACAGGAGAAATAAACAGGAATGTAAATTCAATCGGTTCTGTAATTCCTACAAGCATTGCTGTAAGTGTTGCAGGTATTAAAATAGCTTTCGCCTGTATTTTCTTTTCAGGTTTTGCTGTTTTGTAAAAAGCCAGAGCAGCCCCAACAAGCCCAAACATACATACCATTCCCTGCTGTGAAAATCTTATTGATTCATGCATAAGTTTTATATCTTTATTTGCCATCTCTGCAAAAAATATTTGAAGAGTTCCTGCATAAGTAATACCATCTCTTACTAATGTTCCCCCTATGCTTGTCAGCTGGAATGGAGACCATACTAGATGGTGCAGTCCTGTTGGTATTAATACTTTTTCAAGAAATCCATAAACAAATACTCCTAAAGAACCTGCATTAATCATAAATTTTGTAGAAGCTGTTATTCCATGAGCTATAAAAGGCCAAATATAACTAAGAAGTATTGCCATTACAATTACTATAGGAACCATAACAACAAATACTACTTTTGTTCCTCCATACATTGCCATAGCCCCATTAAATTCTGTATTACAGAATTTATTGTGAACTACTGCTGTTATAACTCCTAAAAGTATTCCTAAAAAAACTCCCATATCAATAACCCTGAAACCAAGCAGCATACACTGTCCTGTTCCTGCCAGCTGCCCATTTTCAGGCATAGGAATAACACGTCCTGTTAGTTCAAGAAAACTTGAATTAGCCCCTAAAAACATAATAAAAACCATTACAGATAATAAAGCAGCTTCTGTTTTTTTCTCCTTAGCCAATCCATAAGTTAATCCAACTGCAAAAATTAAACTCAAGTTACCGAATAACGGCCATAAAGTTCCTCCAAGTAAAACCGAAATATCATTTAATATCGTTCCTGATGAAGACCAGTTACCTAAGAGGGTAGCTATAACTAGCGCTGTTCCGATTACCGGAAGAAATAATATTGCTCCCATCATTGCTCTTGAAAATTTTTGAAATTGATTAAACATTTTCTTTTCCTCCTGCCTGTTATAATTTTTATCATAGAAGAATTATAACATATATTTTTAATTTTAGAACAAATCAAACATAATAAAAACATGTTAACGTTTTTTGTCAACATGTTTTCAAATTTTTTATAAACTACTGAAATTTCTTTCAGCATTAATATTCAAATAACTTTCTATTTTCTTCTTTGTTCTCTATATTAAAAAATATTTCAGTATAGGCATATTAAATATTTTTCCAACTATTCTTGGACAAGTAAATAACTTTACTCTTGCACCATCATTAACTATTTCTTCTATAAATTTTAGTTTTGTCTGTATAGTAATAGTTTTCTGATATTATCATTTTAAAATCTTCTATACCAATAGGAATTTTTTCCATTCTATTCACTTCCAGTATATATAAAATTACATCATATATCAAAATAAAGTAGTAGATAAAAAAATTCTGGCTTTTATTTTTTTATATAATTTTTTTTAAAATACAACCTTATAAGCTCTTCAAACCCTGCAATGCAATAGCCAAAAAAAGGATTAGGATAAAAAACGTCATCATCCTGTTTAAATTTATCTTCAAAAGTAAATGAAAAATCTGAAATTTTAGAAATCCTACTTCCCCCTCTTCCTGTGAAAGAACCTATTTTAATTTCCATTTCTTTAAGTTTTTCACATAGTTTATAAGCATTATATGTTTCTCCTGACTTAGATATAACCAACAGCATATCTAATTTCATTTTGCTTTTCTCAACAGTTTTTGGATCCATAGCAATAATCCATATAGTATCTATACCCAAAACTATTAATTTTTGATAAATATATCGAGCAACTATTTCAGAAAATCCCTCTGCATATATCCCTATTTTCCCATTTTTTAAAATTTCTAAAAATTCGTCTATTTCAATTTTATTTCTTACTCTGAAAGCTCCATGAGTTGTAAGTTCTATTTTTGAAAAATCTCCATAAGAATCTAAGCTTCCTTCTCTAAAACTGTAAAGCATATCTACAAATCCAGAATATCCAAGTTTTTTTGATAATCTCATAATGGTTGAGGTAGATGTATATTTTTTTCTTGCAACTCCGCGAACACCTAGTTCTAAAGCCTCTGATATATTATTTATTAAATATTCTATTAATTCTTTTTCAGAAGAACTTAATTTTTTCCCGTCATATATGCCGTCATATATTTTTTTCATATTCTCTCCTTTTGTAATGATTTTACTATTATTTTATTATATTAATAAATTTGTAAAATAACAATAAATAATTTTTTTGCTTTTTATAAATTCTATTTTTTATGATAAAATATCCTTATACACCAATAACTAAAATAAGGAGCACACTCATGACAGCAAATGAAAAAATTCAAAAAATAAGAGAATTAATGATAAAAAATAATGTTGATATTTATATAATTCCCTCTGCTGATTTTCATCAAAGCGAATACGTAGGGGAATATTTCAGATGCAGAGAATATGTTTCCGGATTTACAGGTTCAGCAGGAACTCTTGTAATCACAAGAAAAAAATCATATTTATGGACAGACGGAAGATATTTTATTCAGGCTGAAAATCAGATTAAAGGCAGTGAAATAGAGTTATGCAAATCTGGAACAGAGGGAACTCCAACTATAACAGAGTTTCTTAAAAAAAATATGAAAGAAAATGAAATTCTTGCTTTTGACGGCAGAACAATAAGCTACAATGAAATGCTTAACTATAAATCTGCTGTTAAGGAAAAAAATATTAAAATAATAACATCTGTTGATTTTGTCGGAGAAATCTGGGAAAACAGACCCTCTCTTCCAAAAGAAAAAATCTTTTTGCTTGATATAAAATACTGCGGAGAAACATTTAAAAGCAAGCTTGAAAGACTAAGAAAAATTATGTCTGAAGAGGGAGCAGATATTCATGTTATCACATCTCTTGACGATATTGCATGGCTTTTCAACATCAGAGGAAGAGATATTGCATACAGCCCTGTTGTTCTTTCTTATGCTGTAATAACTCCTGACAGAGCTATTCTTTACACTGATAAATCTAAAATTGATAATAATACTGAAAAATATTTTGAAGAAAACAATATTTTTGTAAATGATTATTTTTCTTTCTATGATGATTTAAAAAATATTGATGTTTCTAAAAAAGTTATGCTTGATTACAGCAGAATAAATGCTGCTGTTTATAATGCTGTTCCTTCAGCTGTTAAAAAAATTAATAAAATAAATCCTACCCAAAACTTTAAAGCAATAAAAAATGAAACAGAAATTAAAAATATTATAAATGCTCACATAAAAGACGGAGCAGCTTTTACAAAATTTATGTACTGGCTGAAAAACAATATTGGAAAAACAGAAATTACAGAGATAAGTGCAAGTGATGTTTTGGAAAATTTCAGAAGAGAGCAGGAAGGATTTATTGAACTCAGCTTTGAAACAATATCAGCATATGGAGCAAATGCTGCAATGATGCACTATACTGCAGGAGAAAATTCTAATGCTGTTCTTGAAAATAAAAATCTTCTTTTGGTTGATTCAGGAGGACAGTATTTTGAAGGGACAACGGATATAACAAGAACTATTGCTCTTGGAAAAATTGATGATATTATAAAAGAGCATTACACAGCTGTTTTAAAAAGCCTTATTGCTCTTTCAAATACAAAATTTCTTCATAGAACAAAAGGGTGTCATCTTGATGCAATAGCAAGAGCTCCTATCTGGCAGATTGGACTTGATTACAGATGTGCTACAGGGCATGGAATTGGTTATCTTTTAAATGTTCATGAGGGACCGAATATTTTCAGACTAACTGCTGATTTTGTTGTTGAGCCTAATATGATTACAACTGTTGAGCCTGGAATATATGTAGAAAATTCTCATGGAATAAGAATTGAAAATGAGGTACTGAGCAGAAATCAAATAAAAAATGAATATGGACAATTTATGGAATTTGTTCCTGTTACTTTTGCTCCTATTGATATTGATGCTGTAAATATATCTATGCTTTCACAAACTGAAAAAGATTATCTGAATAACTATCATAAACTTGTCTTTGAAAAAATTTCTTCTCTTTTAAATGAAGAAGAGAGAGAATGGCTTAAAATTTATACAAGGGAAATATAAAAAAATAAAAGAGATAAGCTGATTACGACGGCTTATCTCTTTAGAAATGATAAATACACAAAATTATTTATGTTCTATTATTTTTTTATATATCTGTTTACGATTTCATCGTATTTTCCATTTGCTTTTAAATTTGCAAGTCCTTTGTTAAACATATCCAAAAGTTCTTTATTTTCTCCTTTCATTACAGCAAAACCATAATATGTAGGTTCAGCAACCTCTTCAAAAGGAATTACAAGATCAAGTCCACGTGAAATTTCATAACCTAAAACAGGATAATCTTCAAAACATGCAACAGTATTTCCATAAATAACATCTTGGAACATAGTAGAAGACTCTTCAAATTGAACTATTTCAAATCCATATTTTTCTGAAATTGATTCAGCAAATCTGCAGGCTGCAGTTCCAACTTTTCCTGCAACTTTTTTTCCTCTTAAATCTTCAAAAGATTTTATTCCAGAATCTGCTTTCACTCCAATAGTCACACCTGTATCAAAATATGGTGAAGACATATCATATTTTTCTTTACGTGGTTCTGTTATAGACATTCCTGCAATAATTCCGTCTGCTTCCCCTGTTTCAAGAGCTGTAAGAGCTGCAGCAAATCCTACAACATTAACTTCATATTTAAATCCTTGGTCAGCAGCTATCTCTTTTAAAAGTTCCATATCTATCCCAACTAATTCCCCTTTGTCATTTTCAAATTCAAAAGGAGCATAAGTTGTGTCAGTTGCTATTTTGTAAATTTTTTCTTCTGCAGAATTTTCACCAGCCTGTTTTTCTTTTCCGCAGCCTGTAAATACAAGAATAAAACTCATACAAATTACCAAAAGCTTAAAAATTTTTTTCATAATACCACCCTCCTAAAAAATTATAATATTTTGTTTAAAAAGTTTGCTGTCCTTTGATTTTCTGGTGCAGAAAATATTTTTTCAGGTGTCCCCTCTTCTAAAATATATCCTCCGTCCATAAAAATTACACGGTCAGAAACTTCTCTTGCAAACCCCATTTCATGTGTGACAACAACCATTGTCATTCCATCAACTGCCAATTGTTTCATTACGTCTAAAACTTCTCCTATCATTTCAGGATCAAGAGCTGAAGTGGGCTCATCAAAAAGCATAATATCAGGATTCATAGCTAAAGATCTGGCTATTGCCACCCTCTGTTTCTGTCCTCCTGAAAGATTATTAGGATAAACATCAGCTTTATCTTCAAGACCAACTCTTTTTAAAAGTTCCATTGCTTTATTTACAGCTTCCTCCTTTGTTAATATTTTTAACATCACTGGAGCAAGAGTAATATTTTCTAAAACAGTAAGATGGGGAAAAAGATTAAAATGCTGAAAGACCATTCCTATTTTTTCACGAATCTTGTTAATATTAACATTTTTTCCATTAATACGTTCTCCATCTACAAGAACTTCTCCACTGTCAAAATCTCCAAGTCTGTTAAGACATCTAAGAAGTGTACTTTTTCCAGAACCTGACGGACCTATAAGGCACACAACTTCTCCGTTTTTTATTTGGAGATTTATATCTTTTAAAACTTTTAATTTTCCAAAAGATTTCTGCAGACCTTTTACAAAAATTTTATTTTCCATATTTCAATCTCCCCTCCAAATATTTTGCTCCAAGAGAAAGAGCAAAACAAACTACAAAATAAAATATTGCTATAACTATCCAAACTGCCATGACAAGTGATGTTGAGTTTCCTGCAAGAATTTTTCCGCTCATTGTAAGTTCTCTTATTCCAATTACAGATAAAATTGATGTATCTTTCAAAGAAATTATACATTGATTTATTATTGACGGAAGTATAATACGAAATGCCTGAGGAAGAATAACCTTTCTCAAAGCCTGTATATATGAAAGTCCCAGACTTCTTGCTGCCTCCATCTGTCCAATATCAACTGCCTCAATTCCTCCTCTGATTATTTCTGCCATAAATGCTCCCGCATTAAGAGATAAAGTTACTGTTCCGGCTGTAAATGCTCCTCCTATTTCTGCCCATGAAAAACCTGTTGGTTTTAATACTTGAGCAAGTCCGTAATAAATAATAAACGTCTGAACCATAAGAGGAGTTCCTCTTATAATTTCTATATATGTTGATGCAATCACTCTCAAAACTCTGTTTTTGGTTATTCTGAAAAGTCCAAAGAAAATTCCTAAAATAAGAGCAAAAACAAGTGATAAAACTGATAATTTTACTGTTTCCGTCAATGCAATAATAAGTGATGGAAAATATTTTATTAATATTTTTACAACTTCCATAAATTCCCCTTTCCCTCATGTTTAATTTTTATATGCTGTTTTTCTGTTTTTCATAAATTGCTTTTACAAAACCTTTAAATAATGGATGAGGATTATTAGGTCTTGTTTTAAATTCAGGATGAAACTGTGCTGCAATAAAAAATTCATGGACATCTTCTGGAAGTTCTATAATTTCAGCAAATTTTCCGTCAGGAGAACTTCCTGAAATTATAAATCCTGATTTTTCAAATTCATTTTTAAATCTGCTGTTGAATTCATATCTGTGTCTGTGTCTTTCAAAAATAAGTTCTTTTCCATATAATTTTTCTGCTAAGGTTCCATTTTTTATTTTGCAGGGATAAGCTCCAAGCCTCATTGTTCCACCTTTATCCTCTATATTTTTTTGCTCTGCCATTATATCTATAACCGGATAATTAGTTTTTTCATCAAATTCTGTTGAATTTGCTCCTCTCATATTAAGAACATCTCTGGCATATTCAATGACAGCTGTCTGCATTCCAAGGCAGATTCCAAGAAAAGGAATTTTATTTTCCCTCGCATATTTAATTGCTTGAATTTTTCCTTCTATCCCTCTGTTTCCAAAACCTCCGGGAACTAATATTCCTTTATATTTTTTTAAAACAGCTGTATCTAAATTTTCTGCCTGCACATAATCTATACAAGCCTTATACCCTGAAGAATAAGCTGCATTTTCCAGAGCCTCATTTACACTTATATAAGCATCTTTAAGTTCCACATATTTTCCTACAACTGCAAGCTGTATTTTTTCAGCAGGATTTTTAATTTTATGAACCATCTCTTCCCAAGCAGAGAGATTAATTTTTCTGTCTTCAATTCCTAATTTTTTACACGCTATTTTTGCAAATCCTTCTTTTTCCATAATCAGAGGAAGTTCATAAATTGTTGAAGCATCTTTTGCTTCTATTATTGCTTCAAGTTCTATATCACAAAACATTGAAAGTTTTTTTCTTATATTTTCATTTATGGAATGCTCTGTTCTGCACACTAATATATCAGGTTTTATTCCCATTCCCATAAGCTCTTTTACAGAATGCTGAGATGGTTTTGTTTTTAATTCTCTGGCAGCTTTTATATATGGGAGCAAAGTTACATGAATATATATTACATTTTCTTTTCCCACATCATATTTAAACTGCCTTATAGCTTCCAGAAAAGGAGTTGATTCTATATCTCCAACAGTTCCTCCAATTTCTGTTATAACAATATCAGAATTATTTATTTTTCCTGCTTTTTCTATTTTGGATTTTATTTCATTTGTTATATGGGGAATTGTCTGGATTGTTTTTCCAAGATATTCACCTCTTCTTTCTTTGTTAATAACAGATTGGTAAATTTTTCCTGTTGTAATATTATTATATTTTGTTAAATTTTCATCAATAAATCTTTCATAATGTCCAAGGTCTAAATCTGTTTCTGCGCCATCTTCTGTAACAAACACTTCACCATGTTCATATGGATTCATTGTTCCTGGATCTATATTAATATAAGGGTCGAATTTTTGAATAGTGACCTTATAACCTCTTTCCTTTAATAATCTTCCCAGAGAAGAAGCTGTTATCCCTTTTCCCAGTGATGAAACTACTCCTCCTGTTACAAAAATATACTTTGTCTCTTTCATAAAATAACCTCCATAAAAATTGAAATCAAAAAAAGGCGAAAAAAAAATCGCCTTTTTTATAGAAAAATTTTTATTTTTTCTTAGTTATTATTTTTTATGTGAGGAGTATACCACAATTATTTTTTTCATACAACATTTTTTTTAAAAAGTTTATTTTTAATGGTTTTAATTTCTTAATGAGTACTTTATATACAAAAATAAATTTATTTTTTCCAAAAATATTCACTAAAATTTTATTGCCTTTTAAGCTTTATAATCTTGTTTTAAAATTAATAAAA
>OGZM01000757.1_pt1 | contig 35974 bp, 50 predicted proteins | sample 1576821 | NCBI WGS metagenome assembly OGZM01 (sample SAMEA3541491, study PRJEB24748) | human gut metagenome | biome: human gut; feature: human-associated habitat; material: faeces | place: China | collected 2012
GATCAATTAATCCTTTAACAGCATTGCTGGCATCTTTAATTTTCAGATAACCGTTCCCATTCTTTTTGCCGCCCAAGGTAACTGTTCCACCAAGAAGAGCATCAAGGCTGACGTAGAGACGCCCATTGCTATAATATAATCCCTTCCAAGCCCCGTCATTAGTCAGAATGCTAACTATTTGCTCCTGCGTCAAATTGTCTATATCAATAACGACCGCCACGCTCTGCATATCCATCAATGTCGTAGTACCACCGGATGCATATAATTTACATCTAACATTTGTCACATCTCTTGGAATACCGACAGTTGAACCAGTAGAACTTGCTACTGTCTGACCAGATCCATTTGTCAAAATAGAATACAAATAGTGTGTCACGGTATCCTCATCGGTTGAACTAGTATAAATGGTATTCCAAGTGTTTCCGTCAGCAGTCTCTTCAACAACGAATCTGCCTTTATAAGGCACTCTAGTAGCTGACTTTCCGTCACGATAATACGCTTTAAATGTTATAAAGTTTGGACTAATTGTCTTGTCAGAGCCACGTTTCAAGACGTTACATGATGGCTCAACCATGTATGTTCTACCAGGTTCACCATCTTTTCCATCTTCGCCCTTTTTCTGCTTAGAAATCGTGAATCTTTTTGTTACTGACAGATTGCTGAGATATGTTGCTCTGATGTCTATCCATCCATTGTCTGCACTCAAGCCTGTGACAGTGTAAGTATGTGTATCTACATCCCAAGAGCCTGTGATACTGTCGGATTTTGTGATTGTATAACTACAATCGTCTGTAATATCCGATGAGCCATACATTACAGTAGCTTTGGTAGATACCTGTGGAAATACTGCGATATTGCCATCTGCATCAGCCGTAATCGTCTGCATTTCGTTTGATAGCTGCAAAGTCATGTTTTTGGCAAGAGCTGCTGCTTCAAGGGCTTTGTTTGCTGTGGTATCATCGGTATATTTATTCAGTTTCTTCCAGTCAGATGACGCATACACACTTCCTTTTGCTCTTGCTACAACACAAGTGAGGATATCTCCGCCGTCTTGAGACCATAAATCTCCGATATCATACGGCGGCGAAGGCTGTATAACAAACGTCCTTCTCTTGCCGTCTGCGGTATCTTGCGCTTTCTCAGCTTGTGCAAGTGCTTTGGAAATGTCGTTGTCTTGAATCATCTGCCATTTCCATGTTGCACCGTCCTGCATAAACCGATACGCGTAGCCAGTGCTCTTCCAGTAAAAAAGATCACCTTCGTGCTTTTTACGTTCTTCTGTGCTTGTCCACTCAGAAGCCGGTTTGTTCTGCAAAGACGGTTCGTAATCATAAAAGAAGGACTCAATCTGTCCATCTATCTGTGCTTGTAAGCCGGAAAGCGAATAGGTTACAGTATTTGCATAATCCGCAAGTTTACCATCCGAATATGCTTTGCTCTCTGCCAAGCTATCAGATATAGCTTTTGTAGCCGTCTTTCCACCAATCTGTACATGATCTCCGCTGATGATTACTTTTTTGGTATCCATATCAACTTGGAAGATGATATTTCCACTCTTATCCTTTACGGTAATCGCACCTGTGTTAATCCAGTCAGCATTTAATCCTACGGCTGTGAGGATTCTTACAATCGTATCGCCATCAACAGTCATACCGCCATTCCACGTTTGACCACCATCTGTAGAAACTCCCCATGCCTCAGAAGTCATTTTCCATACCGCTTTGGATTCAGCAAGTGTAGGTTTGTCATGCAGATAGAAAATCTGGCTTCCATCCTCCTGTGTCTCAACGGTGGTATATACACCGGTCGCAGAATCTATTCGCTTTCCGAATTCTTCAAGTGCTTTTTCTCTCTCGGTTTTTTCCTGCTTAACCATATTTTTTGCAGCAACAAATGCCTGCGTTGCCTGGGAATATCGGGTGCTGCTATTTTTAGCAGCACTTTTGGCATTACAAGCTATCTTCTGACCGGATCCCGGTTTCAATGTAGTTGTGGTAAGTAGCGATGTGTATATTTTTCCATTTCTATCCACAATAATCAGTGAATCTCCGGCTTCCAGAGCCACATCTGTAGGACACTCGGATTCAAATGGTCTAAATCTCATGCCAACGCATTTCTCGGCAATCATTGAAGCAATCGTCTGGCCATCGCCAACACGAATTAATTTATTACCAGAAATTCCAAGTACATATCCCTCTGTACCAGTCATGTAAGTTTGCGGATTATCAGAAAAGGATTCGCTGTATTCAGTTACTTTCACGCCTGTGATTACTACATCTGTATGATGCGGAGTAAAACCATAAGTGGTTTTTATCTCAGAAATGTTACCTTTTTCGTCAGTTGCAAAAAGCCTCAGAATCCCATCATTTTCAAGAAGCGTACCATTGTCAGCCGACAACGCACCATCTGAGTTCGAGAAGTTAAGATTAACGTTGCTTCCGTCCTGTGTTTTTAATACTCCAAGTTCATCAACTGTAAGTTCTTCTTCATTGACAAAACCGTACCAATTGACGCACAATCTGCCATATTCATCACATCTCATCCACTGACAGCCAATCTGCGCAACCCACTGTAGAACCTGGCGAAATGTTAAAGCTTCGTCATTTGGACGATTCTGCACAATGTAATCATCTCTGTCAAATGATGTTGTTTGCAAAGTAACTCCACATACTTCGCAGGCATCTCGTACAATCTGCCCTCTGGTTGCCGGATATTTCAATTTGCTGTCTGAATAGTTCCGGTCAAACTTCCGCATATTATCTTCACACGTAAGGTCTATGGTCACCGTTTCGTCTTCCGGCTGTTCAATAACTGTCACTGTGCAAATACGTGTTTTTTCAATAACCGCATTTTTATGAACTATGATCGTATCGCCGGTTGAATCCATTATTTGTTCTCCGTCTGAATCTAACAGTTCACTTGTGTCCTCATCTTCAATCTGTAATCCAACATAACATATGACTTCTGCTCCCTCAAAATCGTAATCGGAGTACTCACCGTCAAAATTATTAATGCTAAGATTCAATACATTAATGATTGCAGAACCAATATCAAAGCTACTATCCCCGGACACGGAATCTTCAAAGCTTAATCCGTTTTGCCACAAATTAGCGCTGGTCAAATTGAGTACAGTTCCGTCTGTAAGTGTGATATCTGCATACTTGAGGTACTGCACGTCCATTCCGTTCTTAACTTTTTCTTTCCATCTGTTAGATAATTTCCTCAAAACGCGCCTTTCCTTCCATGCTTTTCGATAATATCAAAAGATACCGTTTCATGCCTTTTATTTCCAATCCACCACCATTTACGCATCGCACTTCTGTCTCCAACATAAAATGTTCGCCATTCCCACTTGTTGTCCATATCGTCTTCGTAATATACATCCACGTATTCAGGATTAAATGCTTTTAATATGCGGCTTGTTTCATCTTTATCCGTTCCATTCCAAGACAAACCAATTTTTCGGGCTTGTCCAACTCTGTTTTTATGCATGTCTGTATCATCAGATCTTCCAGACTTTGCGGCTGATATGTCTTGAAGCCCCCATGAAAATCCAGAAGGCGAAAAACCCTGTTTTTGGTTTTCGGGAGCACCCATTGGTTTTACAAATATAATTGACATTTTGTCACCTTCCTTAAAAATCGCATAAAAATAGCGCCTATCGCTCTGATAGACGCTTTATGATTCTTTATTTTATCACATATACAAGGTGAGATTCAGTAAGAAAAAGTTATATTTTGCTTTGCATTAAACGGATTTGTTCTTTACAAAATGATTCATAATCCGTGTTTCCCATAAGAATTGCCCGATTTTTTCATCCTACCATTTCTCCTTTAACTGATTAATTGGTGTTCCAGCTACTCCGGCACTTTCCCCACTGTCGGTTGCTTTGAAATAAGCACCTTCGATTTGTGGATACATAAATTCGAACATCAGATAATTCGCAGCATCGCAAAGATACTCCGTGTTTCCGGTTTTAAGATATTTTTTGACGCACATATCATGAGATTCTATGGCGTTTACCAATTTCTCACCGAAATTATCTTTTGCCGTGCCATATTTATAATAACTTGTCTCAACTCTGTTCTGGCGCAGTTCATCAAATCTGTCTGAATACTCTTCCGGCATTTCTTTTCCAAGTCTGCTCATTTCTTTCTCGCTTTCTAATTAATTACTGTATCGTTTTCTATCTAAAATCCATTTGAAGCATCTATACGAGGAAATTATCGCCCTCTGTATTTAAAACAGATTTTAGGTTGTTTTATTCAATGAATATCTGTCCTTCATATTTTTCAAATCTGTATTTCTGTGAAATATCTGGATATTTTTCTTTATCAACCAAACTGTAAAACATTTTTTGTGGTCTGGCATATAGTTTTCTTTCTCCATACAAAGCACGGTAAATTATCAGCGGTTCGTCTGTCTCTGTATGCTTTGCTTCGCCGACAATCTTATACAGGTAATCATTGCTCCGCAAATTACTGACGGTTTCTCTCTTGAAATGTTTTACTATGTCCCCCGGTTCAAACAATGGTCTGTCTATTGGCATATTTTCATTCCTCCCGTTTCTGTTTCACGCGGTTATACAAAATGTTCTGTGTCTTCTCCGTGAAGAACAGCCAGATATGATAATCGCAGTCCATATTGTTGTTTTTCCCAATGTCAGAGCCGAAATATTCGTCCATCATGTCCAGATAATATTGCGGTTCCTCGTCCTCTTCGACTATTCCGTCTTTCACCATATCCAAGTCAGCATTTCGAATCATACTCAGAAACTGGTCAAGATCATTGGCATAAACCATCGGGTGTCGTTCTCCCCGATACTGTTTGAATTTTTCAAAGAACTGTTTGACCAATGCCATAGTCAGGCAGATGTCGTGGTCTTCCAAAATATCTTCTTTGTCCCCGTACAGAGAATTAAATCCATTGTACAGGATTGTCGGTAGTTCTTCGTCTTTGTAATCGACAGAGCGATTATTTTTCGCATGTGCGTACCGTTCCTGCTTCTGCTCTTTCGTTCTAGGTGGTATATTATTTATACCTAGTATATTTATATTATTAGGAGCAGAAGTCTTTACTCCTTTACCAGACGATGGTAAAGTCTTTTTCTCTGTACTTGATAAAGTACAGTCTTTATCTGTATCAGTAATTGATTTATCAGTAGTTGATATATCAGTTCTTTTATTATGGGGGTGATGTTCTACCTCTGGAGTTTCTAGGGGTAGGTTTTCTATACCTTGAAAAAAAGACTCTTGATTATTGTTGTTATCAGATACATCCTGCGGAGTTTCGTAAATATTATAAATGTACTCAAACTTAGATCGTCCCTCTTCTTTGCAAGGTTTTTTCTTATCCACAACAAGGTATCCTGTTGTTTTTAATTCCTTTATAGTTGACTTTACTGCTGTTTCGTTTTCTTTCAAGATTGCACATAATCCCGGAATAGAATAATTCCAAGAATCCGGCAAAGAAAACATCACTGACAAAAGTCCTTTTGCTTTAAGACTTAAATTCTTGTCTCTTAAATGATGATTACTCATCATTGTATAATTCTTTGTTTTGTGTACTCTAAATACTGCCATGAAATGACCTCCATTCATTTTCAATCCTCCAAATTTATAAAAACAGTAGGCGTATCTCTTGGAGGTGAGATTTTCGGGAGCTACCCTAGCCTACTGAATTTAACTAAATATTAAATACCATACACTTCTTTGTTGTATTTTGCTCTATCCATATCGGATTTTATTCTTACCCATTTATCAATTTCTGCCATTGTTTCACACAAATTTTTCATCATGTTTATTCCGAACATAGGGATGCTCCCACATTCTGAGACGATTTTAAAATCAAGGCTTGCAATCCCTTTATTGTTTTTATCAGGATTAAATCCAGTTAATAAAAAGTGATATCGACTATGCAACTTCGAAGGTAATAGAATTAAATTATTAATATCATTGTTGCTTCTGTCAAAGTCAATATGGTGGATTACATAGTTACTGTCGAAATCAATCCCATAATAGTCTTTGTAATATTTACGGTAATTAAAAGATTTTGCCATAGAAAAATACCTGCCTTTCGTATATAAGATGCCTTGAAGTGTATGTAAATCAACAGGCAGGCGGCAAGGCATTTCCGCTTTTCGATGATCGGTCTAGCCTGTTGGTTTTGCCAAACAAAAAAGAGCACACCAAAGAATCGTGAGGTTTTTCCCTCGTTTCATCTTTAGTGTGCTCTTTTCTTAACGTTTATGCATTTATCATATTACCACATCCATACCGTAAAATCAATACACAGGTGACGGATTCATACGGTAATCTGTATTATTTTGCGCTTTTGTGACGATTCGTGCCAGTTCACGCTCGTTCACTTTGATGCTGTTCATGATGTACTCCGGCGAAGAACCGCCAAAGCCACCATTGTTCATCAAAGCGGTAACTACGCCACGCTCGACAGCTTCCATGATCTCATCTTTCGTAAGTCCCATGTTGCCGTCATAGCCGGACATGATGCTGTCGGCAATGGATTTCATGGCTTTCTGGTTTTCCAAAGGAAGAACGGCTTCCTGTCCTGCTTCGCCAACGCCAATGACAGATGCATTTTTGAACAAACCACCTTTTGCATACCAATTTACACCAGAATCCCAGTTATAGGAATAATGGTTTCCACTTGTAGAAGCGTTCATGTTCATCCACATATGCGGTGTACTGATATGGACAGATTTCATGCCATTTGACAGTTCTTGCATTGCATTTTTGCCGACATTATACAACCCGGTAAACTTGCTCTTGATTGTATCTACAACGCTATTCAAGGAACTGCCAATTTTGTTGTTCATGTCCTTTGAAATGTAGGAAGAAATATCTCTTCCGATATTCTGCCATTTTCCATATGCAATGTTGTACTGGCTCTTGAAATGGCTTGTTACAGATTTGTCCATATTTCCAAGCTCTGTACTTACGGCATTTTTCATCTCCCTTGCCTTTAATGTCGCTTCTCTGGAAGAATTTCCCCATGAGCTAGTAGTTGTAGTTTCCATGCCTTTCATGTAAGTATCAGCCTGTTTCTGGATTTCCGAGAAATCATCTGTGGCATTTTTTGCCATTTCATTTGTGGCTGTTTTAGTGTCTTTCGAAGCCTGTCCAACAGATGCAGAAATGGTCTTTTGCGCTCCTACAATATTTTGTTCAACCGCTGTTTTGGTAGCTACAGTTGCTTCTGGAAAATCTTCTCTTAACTTCTTATCAAGTTCGTCAAGTGGAACACCTGCGTTTTTGAGAGAAGTGTAGACCGCGTCTAATGCATCTTTTGTGTTGCTATAAGGTACTTCGCTTATTGCATTCCATGCCGTCGTATAATTACTTCCGAATTCTGTAGAAGAAAGACTCAATGCGTACAGAGTAGCCTTCAAATTATCGACACTTATTTTTGATGTATCAAATTTACTTGCAGCTTCAGATACACCTTCTCCAAGAGCAGAAATTTGATCGGTCATGCCTTCAACAAATTCAGCCGATACACCTGCTTGCGCTCCGTATTGCTCAAGAGCTGTTCTAGCTTGCTCTGCTGAAACACCATACTCAGAAAGTTTGCTAACCATATCAGAGTACATTTCATCGTGAGTTTTTCCAAGCTCTTCGTCCTTTTCAATCAACTGCCACAACGCTTCCGATTGATCGTTTGTAAGATTTGCTACATTGGTAAGCTGCGTTGCGTAATCATGGAGATAACCACCATACTGTGTAGTCATTCCATTACCACCTTGCATGGTCTCAAAAAGTCCTGCTAATTTCTTGGTAAGTAATACTGCACCATCTACTGCAAGAGCAATTCCACCACCAGTTGCAACAAGTGAGCCTAACGATGTCCCAAGAGCCGGAATAGTTGTTGAGACTGCTTCTGTGATTGCGGGACTCAGCATACCTTGTACAGCTTTAGAAAGATTTCCAAATACAGTATCACCTGTAAAAAACTTAGTAATTGTATCAACTAATGGCATGAGCTTATTACCAATAGCAAAAACAGCCATTGCCTGAACAAATGTGCCGGCAGATGTTGTTCCAAGTCCTTCCCAGATTCCACCAAGAACGTCTCCGATAACCGTAAGTAACTGTGCAAGATGTTTTCCCCAGTCAATTTCACTGAGGAATACGCCTACATTGTGTCCAAACGCTTCCCAATCGACACCCCTTGCAATCTCGATAAGTGACGTGAGTAATTTGTTAATAAATTCTTCTAACTTCTGTCCATTCTCTTTCCAGTTGAATTCTTGCATGAATGTGGTGATTCCATTTGTAATGTTATCAACAAGATTTTCCCAATTAAAGCTTGCTGTAAATGAAGCCAATGTATCAAAAGCACCATTCAATCCAGTTGCAAGTGTATGAGCAATTTCACCGAAATTAATCTTTTCAAAGATTCCGTTCAAGCCTTCTGCGACAGCTGTTCCAATTTCTCCGTACTGGAGATTTTCTACGAAGCCTGAGAAAATATCCCATCCACGCATAAAGGAATTTCCAAGCAGATTGCCGAAGTTTTCCCAATTCACTTCACGAACAAGGCCAGTGATACCATTGGCAAATTTAGCACCAAGGTTCTTCCAGTCGATTCCTTCCAGAAGTTGGTTTGCAGTATTTACAATAGTATTCATACCAGCTCCAACGGTACGTCCCATCAAATCCCAGTTGATATTATCAACAAGGCTGTTGAAAGTCTGGGTGAACGCACTGGTGAATTTAGTGATGTACGGGCCTACGTTATTCCAGTTAATGAAATCATAAAGCTTTTGCATTCCCCAGTTGATGCCATCAGCCATGATTTTTCCAAGGCCTTTCCAGTCTTTTCTCTTAAAGGCATTTACAATGGCATCTGCCATTTCATTTGCCCTGTTGGACATTTTCTTGAATGCTTCGTCCCATGCTTTTTGATATGCAGATAAAGCATCGTTCAAAGCTGCATCAAGTGCTTTGATATGCCCCAAACCGCCTTTTCCAGAGCCAGAAGATGGATTACTTGTACTACCAGAATCAGAATTGTCATTAAGCTGATTCAGTTCATCAAATGAAAGAACTGACAATGTTTTTTTGAGCTTTTTGGCATTCTTATTTGCAGTATCAATAGAATCACTGGCATTATCCATATCATCCGCAATGTTACTTGTATCTACAGAAATACCGCCAGTAGATGATACAAAGTTAGACAGTTTGATTCCAAGAAGTTTTGCAATATAAGCGAACATTCTTTGTATTGCGATTACTATTGCATTGATATATGGAAGTACTGTTTGCAGTATAGGAATGAATAAGGAACCTATTGTTCTACCAAGGGATGCAAAGTTAGATTGAAGCATACGAATCTGATTTGCCGGTTGATTTCGATTTGTTATCGTAAGGCTTTTTATCCTCACTTCTGCATTATTACAATGCATGTCCAGCGTACCTTTTTACCACAGGCTCTGCACCTGTACCGTCCGATAGTGATGCCTCTTGGGAAGATTATATTCTGTAGTATCTCAACTACAGTTTCACTTCCTACGCGTTGCGGTTGACTATACTTTTAATCATAGCCTTCACTCTCTGATTACCGTTGCAAACGGCTTTCCAGCTTATTTCATCACTAATAACTCATATCCTACTTGACGGTTTCGATATGAGCGACTTGCCAGTAGCTACGCATTTATCACGCTACTGACCTATTTATCGTTTCTGACAAATCAGCCCACGCATACTTAGAGTTGTTCAGCAAGATAATCGTTCTTAGAATCGTTTTATCTGCCTGAGACAAATTCGATATGCTGGTATTAATTCCAAGATTATATAGTTCCTGTTGCATGTTGGCATTACGGATATTGATGCCGTACTTATCCATAGCGCGGCTCATACCGGTCAAGCCAGATGCCATGTCCTGCCATACATCTTCAAAGTTCATATTTCTTACAGATGCAAGGTCTGCGCCAATCATAGTGAGTACATTAGACAACTTTAATGCAGTCTCTGATGTATCTCCCATAGATGATGCCATCTGCGCAAATGTTGCCTGATACTGCATTGTCTTTTCTGGGTCAAGTCCAAGACTGGCGGTATTGGTTCTAGTCAGTTCGCCAGTATCTGAAATTTCGAATCCTGTCAGTTTCTGTGAAAGCTGTTTTGCTCTTTCTTGGAATGAATTTGCATATGCTTCAGCAGATTTTATACCACTTTTCTTCCATTCATTAGTGTTGATTCCTTCTGCCACCTGATTGAACGCAGAGTTGAAATAGTTCAGAGTCTCTACATAGTTCATTGCGGATTCTACTGGCGATGCCAGAACATCTAATGCTCTTTTTACGAGGAAACCTTTGGCGTAAAGAGCACTCAACTTATCAGTTACTGAACTCATAGGGTTTGACAATCTTCTTATTTTTTCACCAGCTTCAGAAGATGCATTTCCAATACCTGCGATTGCAGATACAGCTTTTCCGCCTAAAGAAATAGCTTTTGAAGCAAATTTTTGAAAAGCATTTGTCAGCCCATTAATTACAGTACTTGCTTTTGAACCTAACGAAGAAAGCGTGTTAAATGAATTCGAAACGCTATTTGTAGCACGCCCTACTTTGCTTCCAGACGATGCTAATACTGCAAGAGCTTCTGTCATTCTTATTGTGCTCGAACTGATATCTGGTACGCTTTTCATTACGTCAAAAAACTTCAAAACCTCTTGCGCGAGAGTTGATAATTGACTTGCAGTCTTTCCGGTTTTATCTCCTGCACTGGCTAATTTTCCAAGAGAAGTAATAAAGGCATTGGTGGATGTTGATACTTCGCTCATAGAGCTTAATTTAGCAGCCACATTATTTAAACCTGTCGCAAGATTCGGAAGTTCCTTTGATACATTGCCGATATATTGTCCTGTACCGGCAAGTTTAGCTATAGCGGTTGTAAACCGGCTAACGCTCGGAGAAACATCTGGAATAGCATCAAGTTTCTGCATCTCAGTAAGAATTTTGCCTAATTTCCCTGTATCAAACTGACTGAAATCAGATTTTCCAAGACGATTGATAGCGTTTATAGCCGCATTCAATCCATTTGCTTTAAAATTCACGCTACCTAAACTTTTTAAAGAATTGGAAAAATTATTTAACCGGCTTATGTCAAGATTTCCAAAGGCAGTGTTTAATGTATCTAATTTTTTTACAAGGTTATTAATAGACCGCACCGCCTGAGTTGTGCTACTCTCTATTTGTATATTGAGGGTATCTATGGTATTATCGGCCATTAAAGCACCTCCTTTTAATCAAAAAAATAAAGGGCAGACAAGACTTTTAATCCTGCCTGCCCTCGTCATTATTACCATGATTCAGCTCAAAATTTGCTTGCATGAGTTGCAATGTCATGAGCAACCTGTCACGTTGCCGTTTCTTTTCTGTTTCAGAAAGATTCTCTTCATCCTCTTGCTTTTGCTTTTCGGCTGTTTGCGAAAATGGTTCTTTAAGGTATTCAGCCTTTGACTTTTTGCCAATAAGCACATTTGCAACTGCAGTCTGAACTGCACACATCGTGTACATGTTGAACTGCCATGCTTGCGAATCGGCCATTTTTTGTTTTAATTTGTAGGCTTCCATGTATGGTTCTAAATCATACGGTGTGGAATCCCAAAACTTTTCCTCAGAAACGCCAATAGACAAATAAAGTGGAAGTAGTTTTTTATGGACTACCTCAGGAAAGCTCAGCTCTTCTTCTTGTGATCCTGTGGCATTTTGGTTACTTTCTGATTCTTCTCGGCTTCTTCCATCGCTTTCAGCATGCCGGATAAAAAACCGTTCTTCTCAAGCTCCTTACTCGCTTTTTCAAATAGAGTAAATCCATTATGAGGATTTTCCTCTGTGGATTCATCTTCATAATCATCCAGAAGGTCACATACCTTTTCATATGCAACTTTCTTTTCTTCTTCGGTTTCATACCCGAATTCATCTTTGTGTTTTCTTTGCAGTCCTGCCAGAATCAGTTCTGGAAGCATTTTGATCATATCTTTCGGGTTGGTGATTGCCCCCATGGAAGACACCTGTGTAAGAATGTCCGACTGAGTAAGCACTCCGTATCCAAATTTTACTTTGTATGTTTTATCATTTACTGAGAAACTAAACATGAATTATCCTCCCTGTTTTATATCTTATTCAGCAGCCGCCGTCGGCTCAATTTTGGTATCCAGTCCCTTATATGTATTGATGATAAGAGAAATGGACATGGTTGCTGCTTCGTTCTGTGCAATTTCTGGCATTGGAATTTCGCGACCGCATTCTGCAATAACAAAGAATGCGTCGGACATATCCGGGAACGACACCTGAAACCAGGTTGCCAATCCTGTAGTTTTTGCAGCCTTAGAATCTTCGTACAGTTTCTTAATCTGTTTAACAGATTTGTCTGGATCAATAATAAATTCAATCTCCCAAGTACCACCTGTATCCTGTCTACCAGCTGCATACTGAGTCAGATAATCTTCCAGTGCAGAAACGTCAATCTGTTCTGTGTCAAGAGAAATACCGCCGATGGAAGAGGCTTCTTCCAGCTGTGTGAATTTGGTAGGTTTTGTGCCTTTCACGGTTTCAACGGCATATGAAAATTTCACACCAAGTGTAGTTAATCGTGCCATTTTGGCTCCTTTCTGCCTTTCGGCTATAATTTGTTGCAATAAAAAAGAGCCTTAACGGCTCTGGTTCTAGTACGTAACCCTGTACCGGGAGATAAAAGGATCACCTCCTTCTAGTCTTCTTTGCTTGCCTGCTTTACAATCTGATTTACATAATTACTAAGTCCTGCAACGAGGATTCCCTGTGTGATTGCGGTAAAAATTGCCATTGCGATTTCTTGCGCGCCAGATATAGCGCATGTAGCAATAACATAAATTCCACAAATCAGAATGCCTAAAGCACCAAGGATTGCCGGGATATATTTGTCCGGTATGACTTCGGATTTTTTGATTCCCATTCCGATAAAGTACAGTACTACGGCTACAATTAGAAGTTCCGGCTTTACATAGTTCATAATCTGTTCCATGTTTTCTCACTCCTTTCCTAGAGTAATGTGCCAGTATATATCCGGCTATATCTGCTAACAACACGTTTTATGCTGTTATCAGCATTATTTTGTCTTACGGGCCCGTATATCCTACGAAACCCCATGCCAACCATAGCCTTGTGACTAGCATCGTCAATTTCATATGCTTTTGAAGAAGCTTTTGAACCAGTCGCATAGGATTCTGATTGGAAAGATGGCGTTGTCGCGCACTCGTCCCCCTCAAGGTCGCCACGTGATGTTGGATTTCCAAGTAAGAACAAACGTGCGTAAGCCCTTTTGTTTGAAGCTACCGTCTGACTTTCGTCATTAGAAAAGTTCCCTTTTCCTACAACGGGTTCAATAGTTGTTCTCCATCGTTCAAATACATCTGAAACTGGATTTTTTACTACATCTGGCATCTCTGTCACCACCTTATTTTGAGCATAGAAAAAGCACCCACCATTCCGGTAGATGCTTTTATATCTTACAGTATACATAAAACAGACGTTATATTCAGTAAGAAAAGGTGCTATGTTTTTATGCAGAAAACACTTCTTTTGCGATTCTACGGACATTCTGCATAATTTCTACGCTTGCTTTGTACACGGGCATTGTAGCCTCCGTACCGTAAGAACGTACCCATTCGCCAGAATCTGCTACATATACCCACGATTCGTTTTTTCCTTTGCCTTGTCCGTAAGAACCAATGGTATATCCGAATTCTTCTCCTTTTGGATGGGGGCTTGTTCCTGCCGGAGTGTTGTACGAAATACCAGCACCGAATTCTATGAACAAAAGTCCAGAGCCTTCGCACACAAGAGTTGCCTGCGCATAATTTCCGAACCTGTTGATTTTGATGTAGGTATTGTGGTTCCTGTCAGAATCTCCCTGTGCCAACATAATATTTTCGTCTATGACAGGAATTCCCAATTCGCAAAGCCTTTTAAGAAATACTTCATTTTTATCGCGAAGACTGTTTTGATATGATTTCAATTCTTTGATTGCGTTTCCAATAGATTTTTGGCTCAGATTGCATTTGATTACTCGTCCGCTCATTCTTCTGCACCTATCTTTTTAATTCCATATCTAGCCAGATTTCCTCTTTGCGTATCAAGGATTTTCTTCAAACGGTAATCTGGCGGTGTTGTAGGAATACCATCTTCCAGAACCAGATTTCCCAGTGTGTCAACCTGTGGCACGGTATCAATCCAAAATACATCTCCCTCTTGCGGATGGAAAGAACGGTTAAAGGAAGTAATGTATCTGTCGTAATCCGGCACGATTCCTGCCGATATTTCTTCTGGTGTTCCCGCGGTAGATGATACAGAAAACTTAAAACTTTGTGGCTGACTGTAGAACGGTACGGTATCTATTCCATCAAGTGTTTCGGTTACTCTTGACCAGTACACGGTCTGTTTCTGTCTTTTTAATCCTCTCATAATACTTTCTCCAATGCAAAAAGGGGGAATATTTCTGCTCTCCCATAAATGGTTGATTGTTTATTTTATTTCAGTTTCGTTCTACACTTCTTCAGATTTATCCATCTCAGAATCTACATTGTTCAAGATTGCGAACACATCTGTCCTCCGACTTCAATCTTTACTCTCATGTCTTTTCTCCTGTTCTTAATCAATATAAGCCCTCATCAGTTAATTATTTTCCGCTTTCAGTTCCTTCCTTATTAACATCCATCAGCTCATTATACTGTTCTTCAGTAATCCTGCCAGTTGCAAAGAAAATATCAATTTTATTCTTCAAATCGTCTGTAAGTCCATTTCTTTCTTTAAGTTTTAGTAATGTTCTATATAACATAATCATACCTCCAATTCTGTTAATGCTACTGCATATTCACTGTTGACATAGGCTTCTGCTGATTGTATATCCATGTCATAGATATAATCTCGGTTATCGTTAAGTTGCTTTTTGACATAATTCCACCCATTTGCCATGCTTATTGGATAGTTAAATGCTGTATATCCGTCAAGCTGTTCGCTATTAACGCTGATGTTTGTAGTTGGATAATATGTTGTAAGTGCTTTAAATGCGGTAATTTCTTCTGTGGTGAGGTCGATTTCCTGCGGCGCTGCTAATAACCATTCGGTTTTATCTACAATAGATTGTGTATTATCTAACTTAGAAGAATCAACCATCCTCACCAATTTTTCACGCTCCACATCCACATAATCCGCAATATACTGCTGCCCATCAATTGTGACGTTACCACCTGCTGATACAGGGATTGCATTCAATGTGTATGGAAGGGTGACGGTCTCTTTGTGGTAGGGTTCGAAATCATCGTAGGTGGCATCTGGGTATAGGGAAGCATCTACGATCATTGGTTTGAAAAGAAGATTGTTACAATTAATTCCAGTATTTATTCTAATTCTTATGAAAAAATTTTTATCAGCTTTTATATTTTTACCATCACCTGTATCATATCCATAAATCAAATTATTAGTTCTTGCTTGTAATTCGTAAGACGCATCATGAGCTCCCCCAACTGGACACCCTACAAGTCTAAATGAACTACAAGACACGTCCTGTGCAATATCAAATGTTGTTATCGTTGTAGCGGTCCCATTCAACGTATACGTTCCATCTCCATTTGCAGTACAAGTAACACCATTCACTGTAGTAGTCTGCAAAGTAGCATTTAGCAAATTCTTCCCACACACCTTCATAGTCGGATTCACAACGCTCTTAATCTCAACTGGATTCTCTGGCGTTGGCGTTCCATCCTGTGATGATTTGCCATATATCATCATATCTTGAATCTTGCCATTGTCAGAATCAGCAAGATTGGTTTCACCTTGCGAACTGGCGTAGAATTTAGTGATTTTATTGGATAAATCTTCCTTTAGTGAATTAGTTTCCGCCTTTACTTCTTTGAATTTGTCGCCTACGGCTTTGGAGTCGGCAAATGCTCCCTCTTCACTCAAAGTTTTATCTGGGATAGGCTTGTCTGCTAAGCCTGGATACCCAACTGGAACATCTCCGTTTTGAGTATGGATTTTTAAAATTGATTCTGCCATGAACTACCTCCTAAAAAATAAGTACACCATCATCATTTACAGCTGGCAAAATAGGGTTTTCATTTATGCAATCATTTTTTCTACTCCAACAGAGGACACATAAGTAAATTGGTTTCCTAAAACATCTTTTGCAACGCCAATTACAAAGCATCCGTAATCGGCAAGCATATTACACACAAATTCCTCTGCATCCACCCAATACTGTTTCTTGACCATACGGTGAAGTTCTGGTAATAGACCGTAGCTGAACATCACGCAATGACCTAATTCATGAATAAACACACGGTTCAGAAGCTCTCCGTGAAGGTTATTTGCGATTGAAATAATATGGGTGGAATAATCCGATACTCCAAGCGTTCTATTGCCTGTACGGTCAATTAACACACTGTCGTGCGGAAATACGAACTGCACTCTCCATAAGTCCCCGTTCATGTAAAATTGTCTTAGCATGGTTTGTCACTGTCCTTTTCTCAACTAAAAAGCCCCTGCTACATTCCTGTAACAAGGGCAAAATTCATTTCATATTCAATTCATCTGCTGTATCAGGCGAGTTAAGTCAGTTTTCATCGACTGTCTAAGAGTCGCATCTGCATCTGACCACATCTCTGTAAGATTACGGATAATGTCAGATGTATACTCTTTCATGGAATCATCCATTTTTCTCTTAGATTCTGTATCATTGGAATCATGGTAATGCCTGCGGTTCTCGCTGTATCTGTCATAGCTTTCGCCATATCTGGACTGCTTATGGTTCATTCCATCCATTCTCATATCACTACGGTCTGGATGATAACCCATGCGGTACATATTACGTTCGAACTCTGGATTGTTCAGATACTCGTCCATCCAGTCATCATCTTCCATGTACAGATATGGTTTATATCCCATACGACTTCCTTTGCCTTTCGGGGCAAATCTGCCGTTTGCGTAACGATACCTGTCATATCCCATGCGACCAAGATATTTCTCTTCCTGTTCGCATTCGTCCATAGCTTCTACGATTCTGTAATCTTTATCTGCACAAATCGCACACTTTACAGCTTCCATGCAGTCTTTCAAATCGTCCCAGTCTTGAGCGCTGAGATTATCAAAGCCATGTGTTTTGGCTTTTTCCATAGCCCATTTTCCCATTTCCATTGCAACTTTATGCATTACAGTGCCCCCTTTCTAACAGCCTGTGTAACAGGTGCTTCTGTTGTTGGGGCTGTACCGTTAATTGCTGTCAAATTGTTGTTCGGACTACAAGCCGGATTTCCTAACATCTTAAATACTCCACCAGTTGCACTCGTAGCTACTCTGGTTGCATATTTTGTTCTGGTTCTTACTCCACACGCTGTAACCTGTGCACAGCAACGATTCTCTAGCGGATACAAAGTTGTTCCTGTTCCTATCTGAATCATTACCGGGGCATTAATTGTAGTGGTTGTTGGTATACTTTGTGCGATCACAATGCAATACTTTTCTCCATTGGAATAACTGCCTGCCGGGAGTGTAACCACAAGATTCCCACCAGTGAATGCGACAGACTGGCTTATCACAAGATGGTTACAGAGCTTACAAACATTTTTACAACTCATATTTTATACCTCTCAATCAAATAAGAGGTGAGCCGCAACCCACCTCTTAGAATTTAGTCAACCTCTAAGGGTGAGTTACTTAGCAGCAACTGTTTCCATATCCGTTGCATCCTGCGTATGCATACGGAGCCGGTACCTGAAATGCAGGAATCGGGGATGGATTGATTGAATTGATTAATCGCTGCGTCTGTGCATTCATTTCAGTTACAATCAGCGCGGACTGACGATCCTGAGATGCAGCACGCTTCAGATCAGAGTTCTCTGCCTGCAATGTTGCAATCTTATCATTCGTCAAGAAATCAAGGATTGCTCTTGTATTGCTGTTCTGATTGTCCAGAATATCTCTGGTATTGTTGTTCATTGTGTTTTGAAGAGCACAAGTGTTGGTTGCCAGGTTGTAGTTGATACCCTGGATAGCTTCTCTTGTTTCACAGCAACAATTTGCTAATTGAGACTGTAATGCATTTGTGTTCTGCATGTTTGCTACAGTATCAGCGTTAATAGCCTGCTGAATTCCATTGAAGCCTTGGAGCATTCCAACATTCATGCCATTAAATCCACTCTGCATGGTATTGTTGAGAGCATATGTGCTATCGCAGATACCCTGCTGAATACCTCTAATACCATTCTGGATATCATTAAGAGCAAATCCCTCATTGATATCGGAACGTGTAGCCCATCCTTGGAAACCTGCACCATTTGCACCATTGCCACCGAAGCCGCCGCCCCAGCCGCCAAAACCTCCCCATCCAAAGATAGCAAAGATCAAGACAAGCCAGATAAGTGAAAAGCCATCACCGCCCCACATATCATTGGCGCGATTATTAGAGCCTGTAGCGGCAGCAATGTCACTAAGACTGTAATTTGAACCATTCATCATGTTTTTAGTCTCCTTAAATATTATTTACAATAGGAGACATCCGCGGCTGTCGTCCCAAATTGTAGCGATTCTGAATCACCCAATTATGGGGAAATGTTATAATCCAAGGAATTTCTGGATAATTCCATCTGGAGATAAATGTTTTTCATTGAATACATTTTGTTGTATTTGATGTAGCTGGTCTGCATCACCTTTTTTGTATAAATCCAACGCATTCTTCAATGTCGGATTGTTTCCTGCAAATTTACTCATATCGTTCATCATGTTATCCACACTTCCGAACCTCTGAGAAATCATTTTCTCAAATTGCTTTTTCATCATGGCATTAGGATTGAAACTCATCTTTGCTTACCTCCGTTCTGCTTAGATACCGATGTCTCCGACATTTGTGTCGGGAACATGTTTTTTATTTCAGAAATCTCAGAGCAAACATCGTTTCGAAGCTGATTAATCATAGCAACTAGATCAACCTGCTTTGGTTCTTCCTGTTGCTGCTCTGCTTCTGGATTGACAAGTCGGTAAACAAAAATTTTGCTTCTTCCGTCTGCTTGTAATTGTTTCCTGTAGACTTCTGTACCATCTGTTTTTGGATAATAAACAGGGTTGCCAGACATATCAACGTCCTTTGCTTTTACAGTATCAATCCCATCCACCATCTGCCCTTGAAGCATAGGTGATTGTGGAACTGGCTGTAACTGTTGCATCTGCATTTGTCCATATGGCATTGCCTGTTGATAGTTATTCTGTAATTGTGCCAACCTGTCTTGATACGGCTGTATTTGTCCGTAAGGGTTGCTCATCATTGGCTGTTGCGGATAATACGGATAACCTGCCATAATCTGTTCCTCCTGTCCGGGATTCAAGAATCATATCCATATCATCTATAGAACGATGCTTTTCCCATATACCCTCGTAAGGGTTTCTTAATATAATCATTACGTTTTCTCCTATGATTATATTATATAGGAAGGAACACTGTATTTGAACGTCACTATTTCGCCACATTTCCGCCATTATACAAAGAAAAGCCCCGAATATACATCGGGGCAACTTTGGTAATTTTCTTTTTTATTTTTCTATTGATTCGGTCTATGGTTCTGGGACTGTACCCCATTAATTCAGATGCTTCCCATAATGTTTTTTCGCCATAAGCCCGTAATCGAAATAATTTTTCTTCGCGTGAATCAAAACCTGCTTCTTGCAAGTAAAATTTTCTTTCATCTTCTGAAAAATCCGCATAATTCATATAACTCCACCGTCCTCCCTTACAAGTGGAATCGATTTGTTACATAGGAAATACACCGCTCAACATAAATCCTACAACTGCTCCCACGACTGCTGTTATAATGCATACAATAATGGTGTCATAACGTTTGCCAGGGACTGCCATGAGAATTTTTAAATTGTTGTTCATCTCATCGACTGTTTCTTTGATATGATCTAAGTCATTGCTATACAGGGCAGTCTTCTGTTCGAGTTTATTAATTCTAGAATAAAATTCCTTGTGTCTTTCAGACTGCTTTTCCTGCATATCATGAATATTTTTTTCAATTTCTTCGAAGCGGTGATTGTTAAAGCACTCATGTTCACATCCCATCGCTTTTCCTTTCTTTCACTCCCTATAAGATTTTTGCTCTTTCCCTGCTTTAACGAGCAACCCTGCAACGTGCCGGGAGGAAAAACACATTGCGTTCCATCCCATCTTTTTTAATTGAAACTTCCAGCAAAAGGAAAAACACCATGATTAATATAAATTTCGGTTTCAGATTCCCAACTTCTATTTACAGAAGATTCAGAATGTGATCCTTGGAACTCTGCCCCCTGTTTAACTAGAAAGTAAAGCGCCAAGTCAAAAATACAATCATAGCATTTTTTCATGTCGTTTTTGATTTTATCATCAGTGTAACTAGAGGGGTAATTTCGCTTATTTTTAAATGAACGAATTGCCCGATTTACAGAAAGAGTGAGTATGGACTCAGATTCTGGATTATCTGCTAAATAAAGTGATAATTCTTCCATAAGTTCTTCATTCATTTAATTCACCGCCTCTTTCTGCGTTACTGCTGAGATAATATTTCAGAAATGATACCAGCCTTATTTGTTGAGGTCAGGGCATAGCCATTATCACTTGCAAGCTGTCTTAACTGTGGCACAGTCATATTAGACAGCTCACTTTCTGCGTATTTATGTGTTGATTCTTCTGATTCAACACTTGCTACAGACGGTGATTGGCTGTTCACATTGAGACTATGCCCGCTTATTCCCCCTTTGTGCCGATAACGATACCGCCATTAGCTTTCGGAGCAACCGGAACGAATATACCGGACGCTTTTGTCCATACTGCAACCGGATCCTGTGTAGCCCACATGGACAGTGTTACGAAAGAACGGTTTTCTTCCTGAATGAACTGTCTGTATTCAAGTTCCTCAGGCGTCACGCCCCAGAGTCCTGTACCGAAAGAACCGTTTGCATCTGCTTCATACAGAGTAAATACATCTTCTTTGAAGTATCTGCCTGTTTTAAGAGAACCATCTGCTTTTCTGAAGCGGAATTTCTCATCGCAACGATCAATTGTGATTCCGTATTCCTGCATAAGCAGATTTGCAAGTTCCTGTTTTGTCAGAAGACGTTTGTTATCTGCTCCCAGAACTGCTGTCTGCATAGCAGTGTTATTTCTCATGTAGTTAATCATTTTGAGAGAAGTAAGGGCTTTATTAACTACATAACCATTGTCTTCTGCTACAGCTACCATTTTCTGGATATCTCCCATGATATCTGCTTCTGGTGTAGCCCAGTTGGTAAGTGTTACTTTTGCAGTTGCTGGAACACCATAATTGATTCCCATATCAACATGATTTTCTTTGATTGTTACAGCACCAGTAGAAAGGAACTGACCTTTCATGACATTTGCTCTTGCAACAACGCCTTCAAACAGGTTAGCTGCATCGTCAAATACAAAGTTTTTCAGTGCTTCGTTGTCCGGCACACCATTTTCGATTGCCTGACGTAATCTTTCAGACTGATTGATTTTTCTTTTAATGAAAAGTTTTTCAGTCAGTACTTTTTCGAATCCTGGTCTTGTACCGATTTCTGCTTCAGTATCAAGAGCATGAACAAACGCTACTTCTGGAAGTCTCTGTCCGGCCATAAGTCTGTAATATTCGGCTTTCAGATATTGTGTTTTTATATCTGGAAAAATAGTATCAAGGATACCAGGTCTTTTTACATCAAAACTCTGGGAGAAATTAAGTCTCTCTTCCTCTGTGATGGATTCTAAAACATTAAATGGCATTTGTTATACCTCCTTAATATACTGGATCTTCTGTGACCACAAAAACGATACCTGATTTCTCAAGTTCAGTTTTTGCAGTTTCATCAACTGTTACCGGGAGTCTTTTTTCAAGAACACGACCTGCAATAATCACAGAAATCGGTCTTTTAGCATCATCTGTCATATCAACATCTTCAAACACAATGCCGATTGCGCCTGTTGCATTTGTCGGATATACAGAACCTGCTTTGATGATTTTCTTAGTTCCAACTGTTTCAGCATTTGTCTGATCTGCTGTGTAAGTTTTGAGTACTAATCCAACCTCAGATTCAAGGATGTTAGGTCTGGATTCATACTGCTCAGTTTTCATAAAAGCCATATCTTTTTCTCCTTTACTAAAATTAAATATTTACCGGGGCATTATCATCTGCTGCCTTGGCTTCTTGATTCATTCTTGCTGAGTACGCTTTTGCATATTCAGATGCATCACTTTTCTTTGTCTCGTTACTGTCGCCAGCTCCACCACCCGGATTAGGCGTGTTTTCAAGGATTTCTTTTTCCCATGCAGCTTTTGCAGTATCGAGAGTTGTTTTATTTACTTCGGAAATTCCATCAACAAAAGTCTGTGCTTCTTTGAGTGCATCTTCTTTATTCATATTGGAAAATGCTTTGATTGCTCCTGCGTAGGCATCACCTTGCATTCCTGCATTAGCAAAAATGGAAGTGATTTTTCCTGTCAGTGCTTCTCTCTGGGAAGTTGCAAGTGCGGATTCAAGGTCAGAAATTCTTTTCTCGTTTGCAGCTTTTTCTTTCTGGCGTTCCAGTTCTGCTTTCTCAGCGTCTGTCATATTCTGCTGTTTCAGCTCTTCCAATTCTTTTTCAAGGTCTGCTGCCTTGTTGGCTTTTTCTTGTAATGAAGCATTTTTGTCTTTTTCTTTCTTTACTTCTCCTGTAACGGAATCAAGGTATTTAGACACCTGTTCATCAGACGGTTCCTCAATTCCCATACCGATAAGTACTTGTTTTGCCTGTTCTCTTGTCATGAAATCTCCTTTCTTCCAGACCAACACGCTTTGTTCACACGGTTCGCTCCGCACATGATCTGTGCCCGATTTGCGCTCACGGGCTGTTGCAATATTTTTGAGTATTAAAAAAGGAATCTCAGTTTTCCAAGATTCCTTAAATAATTGATGTAAAAGCGTCTATTCTTCACCAGTGGAATAAATTGTTGCTGATTGATTTTGAATTGATTTCTGACTAAAATCTTTAATCAATTCTTGTGCTTTCTCCATTTCTGCGTCTGGGTTTGCCAGTTCGGGATAAACAGTTCCAAGATATGGTAAGCTCATTTCATATACCTTTTGCGGATCGCTGAATAATCCACAAGTAATCAATGCAATAAGCGGGTGAATTTTATTCTTGAACAGATAATCAAGTGCCTGTGCTTTAACAAGCATGTTATCTGTTGGGTTTCTGGTGATTTTGACATCAAAATCTCTGGTAGAAATCTTGACATCATTGGAGGTTTTGCGAATGATGTTGAGAATAATTCTGACAGAAGCTTTTTCGGCTTCTTTTGTGAATGCTTCAACAAGTTTTGCATCTCGCTCTGCAAAATCCCATCCATTACGCAAATATACAGCATTACCAGTATCACCACCGGTGTTGCTCTGGCGGTTTGGCATTGCTTCTACAATCAGCATATTATTGTAAATGTCGTCTTTAGCAACTTGGCTCTCCGACTGGTTTAATTCCGCAGTCATCAAGTCAACATCTGACTGAACACCGTTTCCAGCATCTTTTACAGATATTGCTCCTAGCTTGACCATTTTCAAAAATTCATTCTCGTCAACTTCACAGTTTTTGAATTTCATAAATGCTTGAACAAACTGTTCAACACCGTTTAATCTATCCGACTGATACTTGTTGATCGCATCAAATGCTGTAATTGCAATTTCGACATCAGATAGCCGGTCATGGTTGTTTGGATACTCGATAATTGGGATTCCGCCAAAGCCATTAATGCCGCTGACGGTTACTTGTCCGTTCTTTATCTTGAAATATTGATTTGAAGAATAGCAAAGATAATATTGCTGATTCTCTTCATCTTTCAATATTTGAACAGATAGCATTGCTTTTCCTGTGTTTCTGGAATAAACAATATAAACATCTCCCGGATACGGAATAAAAATTCTAAATGGTGGTAAATCACGGTCTTTTGTCCAATCGTCTTCTCGTAGAATTGCTTTGTATGCAGTTCCTACGGCACTCTGGTATATTCCAAGCTGAATATTTCGGGCATCCGCATTTGCTTCGTCCAGATAATCATTCAGCAGGTCGACCTGCTCATTTATCTTTTTATCTGCTTTTTTCTTTTTGCAGACATATTGAATAGGTTCTCCATATATTTGTCCTGCCTTAAACTTGACAACTTCCAGAGCGTGATTTTCGACAACTCTGTTATTTACTTCCGGTCTCACAAGCTTTTCCCGATATAAGATTGGTTGGTCGCCTTTGTAGTACCGATAAAGATAATTAATCATCATTCTGTTTCGATTATGTGTACCAATCGTATCAGATAGAACTTGAATAACATTTTCGGTAGTAATTTGAGCTACGCCAGTGTAGGCAGTTTTTCTGCCAAAATCGCCTTGGCATAGGTCAACAAAATTGCTTTTGTTTCTTCCCACTGCCTATACCTCCTGTTTTTGAGCATGAAAAAAGCACCGAGTTTTCACCCGATGCTTCATACATTTTCATCATATATTATACATAATCGGAAAGTTATATTCAGTAAGAAAAGGTGTTAACTTTTGAAATTAAGCATTTCTTTTACGTAATTTACTGCTTTCCCGTGAAATTGTTTAATATATTCTTCATTGTATTCCATTTCATCTGCAATGACAGTTAGCTTTTTTCCCTCTACGTATCGTTTATACAAAAAATCATAATACTGGGGATTTTCCACAGACTCTATAACATCTATAAGTTTCTGCTTTTTCTCCATAAGCTCTACCACATTGTCAGCTAGTTCTCGCTGCGCATCCACCAATTTTGCAATTGTATCGCCTATTTTATCTTGGCTTCCAGAAGTTTGAACACGTTCAATGCCATACGTCGAAGCACTAATGCTAGTAGCAAGCAATTTTAAGTGTTCGATTTCTTCCAGTTTGTTATTTATAATTTTTTCGTATCGTTGAATTTGATTCAGATATTCCTTTATATCCATGCTATCTCCTTCCCCAGAATGGATTCTGCATTGCCGTTGCTTTACCACCTAATGGATTTTGTACGTACTCAGCCATCATAGCCAAAGAATCGATTCCGTCATCATGTGGTACTTTTGCCCTAGTAGTGTACGTAGTTACATTAGCCATAAACAATCCGTAATCAGACTTTGCTTTGTACTGACTTGGATGCAGAAAATAAAAATGTTTTGCTATATAGTCCGAATTTACAAGAATCTTCGTTTCTTTATTTGCTGACGTTGGTTTTGTCTCAATTTCAGCTCGGCACTTTCCGGTAATCATTTTCTGGATATTGTGTGCCACACGGTTTCCGACATTATTTGATTCGAAACGAATCTTATGTGGGTTATGTCTTATCAAAATATCTGCTGTCTTTCTATCCAAAATGTCATAGTCTGTAGTATCATCAAACACCACATCAGGAAAGAAAAATTTATCTCCGTATTGGTATGCAATCGGTAATGATTCGAAGTCGGTTCCTTTATCTTTTGTATCGCATATCGCCCATATTGCATCTGCATTTTTATCTGGAATGATGATGTATTCATCCGCGCATCCATCCGGCACGTCTTCTTTACTGAAAAAGAATCGTTTTAATTTATCCGGCGGTAATAATAATCCCTCACGTTCTACCGGCTGTTGCTGATAAAGACAGTTGTAAGAAATTTCATCCATGGATTCTTTAGCATCATTGAAATATTTCTCTGAGAATCCATTTACCGTAAATAGGAAATTACTTTTGCCGTTCTCATCAAGAGCCGGTACTGCAATAAACCTTGCCCGTGGGTTTCCAGCATATAGTTGTTGCAATTTTCCAATAGGGTCATGTACTGACCATCTGGTGGCAATATAAAACTCTTTGCATCCCTCAAGTCTACGGGAACGCAAGTCATTTACCACTTTTGTCCACAGGGTATCTAATCGGTTTTTGTTCAACGCTTCCTCAATACCAGATACAAGGTCATCGGCGGTAAGAAATCTATTACAACGAGTAGCACCAGTCAGAGAGCCATCAATAGAACGAAATGTCCATGTCTTAAATCGTCCGTTTCTTTCGAGATTGACTGTAGTTTCCTTTGCATTTGTTCCTTGAATTTCTACGTTAGGGAATATCTCATGCCACGTGTATTCCACGGGATCATTGATAATTTCCAGAACACCATCATAAAGGGAACGTGTCAGAATGCTACTGTGTGCCGAAGACAGGTTAAAGTCATTCGGGAACCATCCACCTACCAATGATAAAAAGAAATCTTCCAGAGTACTCTTGCCACAACCCGGAGGTACGCTTAATGCAAATATATCTAATTTATCATCCATCAGGTCTTGCAGTGAACCTATGATGTTATGCTGCAAGAACACATTTCTTCGTGGTTCATAGAATCGTTCTTTCGGGATTCGGTTCTTTTCAAGGTAAAGAAGCCCGCTGTCAACCTGATAGTTCTGTGCTTCCATCAATAAATACTGCCAGTAAATATCATCAAAATTACCGCTTCCAGTCAGTGCCGCGTTTCTTGCCGCAGTTGTATGAGCGTACCGACTGACTTTCATTGCCATATTCCGTGCATCTGGATTATCCTTGAAAGGAAGGTCAATATTCATATTCAAAAGTAAATCAAGGCAGTCCTTCTGATTTTGACAGACTGTCATATCATCATTAATGATTTGATTTAAAATTGCCCGATACCATTCAATCGAACCTTCTGTGAATTTTTGCATAAAAATAGAGCCAGACCTCCTTTCTTTTTAGGATTTAGTCTGGCTCTCGTGTGGCTCTTTGACTGGTTTATTTATTAAATTCCGTAAAAATATTTTCAATTACTTTCCATTCTGCGAATATTGCCATGAACAATAACGGAACCGCCGAAAGTCCCCAATGATTTTCAATTGTCATTTGAATTGTGGCTATCAAATAATCTGCTACCCATTTGAATATTATGAAATTCACAATTATCCAACATATTTTTCTGATTTTGTTCATTTGGTCACGCTTTCTTGACCGGCCATTCAAAGCCAAAATCTGAACGTTTGATTTTGCATTGTGGGCTTCCGTCTTTCCAGAAAACTAATCCTTCTATCTCGTGTTCAGAAAGATATTTCTTGATTCCCTCGAATGTTCTTTCGACTTCAACGATTTCTTTGCCGTGTTTTATCAAGGCATCGTAATCATCATTATACGGATTGCCATGAAAATGTTTTCCGTAAGCTTCATATGTGCCATCCGGCAATTTAAGGCCTTGATTTGTCCACATTGAAGTTACATAATACGCTTCTGCAAACCACTTATCAGACGGATTATTCTCATCAACCTTTACCCATCCCGGCCAATGACCTGTAATGGAATCTGGCTCACAACAAGGGATAAATCCCTCTGGTGGTATTTTGCCCTTCTTGCAGTCATATCTTTTATAATATTCTCCGTCAATTATCGCACAGCAAGAACCGTCGTATTTGACTGTTGCAACACCTTCTCCTTTAAGTACCCATTCCATTCCCGGATGCACTTTCGGAAGAACCTTTACAACCTTATGGTCTTTAAATTCTCGCTCAAATAATGTTGGTATCTTTTTCATTTACTCACATCACAATACTTCTAAGTGAATCCCACCACTCATCTTTTTCTTTTATATCTTCTTCTCGTTTATATTGAATTTTTATTTTATATAGTCCAGAATCAGATACGTGTGGCTCAACATGTAAGAATTTGAATTTCTTTTTAAGATATCCTATTTCAAAAACACATTCTTTTGGAAAAACAGTATAAAGTGTGACAAATTCTACAAAAATAATTCTCTTATCTTTTTCATGGTACACATCAATATTTGCCAACGCATCGACAACTTTTTTGTCTTTAGCAAAAATCTTTATTGGAAAATTTACTACAAAATATTTGCTCATACATTAACCTCAATCTGGAATACCTAATTGTTTGTAAGTGAATACGGCAGTGTACTTCTTCCCGCATTTATAGCAAGTTTCCGTAATAGTGCAAGTCTTTTCTTTATTATTACATTTCGATTCTGTATCCGAACTTCTGAACTTGCATCCACCTGTCAAAATACATTTAATCCGTTTTGCGTTCATCTTGTTCTCCTTGTAAAACTTTTCTGATGCAATCCTCAACAAGTATAAAGTCTTTATATGACATACGCATCTCGCAATTGTAAAAATGCTTTCCAATTTCATTTACAATTAATTTATAAATTCTAAACTTGGTTTCTTCCGAAAGTTCGTCCAGTTCCACAGGTTTAGTCTTTTGAAGTTTTTCCGCATCGCTGCCGTCTGTTTCAATTTTTGAACACGCACAATCATAACAAGTGCTCATACATTCACCTCGAACTCTTTCTTGCAGTTGCTACCCTTGCATTTCAATTTAAGATGCCGAATTTTTGTCTCTGGGCTAATCAGAAGTGCTTTCTTCTCACAAAAAGGACAGCAATACCACAACTTGCCATTGATGTTCTTTATTAATGCCCGTCCGTCCCACGGCTCCGGTGGGTTCATTACCTGAGAAAAATCTATCCCCTCAGATTCAAATGCTGATTTGATACTCATTAAAAAATCTCCTTAAATTTTCTGCCGTTCAAAACCATTGTCTTTGTTTCCCCAATACGGATATTGCTCTAAGCATTTTCTCATATACTCGTGCGGATATGATTTCGCAAAGTCAGCAATTTCTTTGACAGGTGCCTGTTGTATCTTCGTCCTCCATTCTGGATAACCTTTTGTTTCTACGCCCATGTCAGTTCACCCCATGAACCTTTCTTAGATTTGCATAATATCGGTCAACTATCACATCCAATGCGGTCTGAAGCTGATTGATTGTGATGCAATCGGACTGATGCTGTCTGTGATATTTTGCGATTTCTATAGATTCGTCGTAAAATGGTGTATCTGTCTTTTCGTCCACCTGTTTTTTTAACTCGTTATTATAAGCACACATATTATCCAGTTCAGCCTGAAGCTCATTGATTTTCTCATTTTTGTCCAGAATTTCATGTTGCTTTGCTTCGCTCTCATCAGCCAGACGAACAACTTCTTCTTTCAGCTGATCTACTGTCCATGTTGCCATGTCTTCAATTCTCATAACTGCCTCCCTTAGATTTCGGTAAACGTTTCCATATCATAGTTATCCCGGATATAATCTACACATTCAGATAATTTCTGTTTTAGAAATTGGTCTTTTGCGATGTCTGGATGCAAGGTATATAACATACAACTGTTTTCTTTTCCGTCTTTCTGAAACTTCTTCCATTCAAAAGTCATTGTGAACAATGGAATCCTTGTGAGATTTTTTGTCTTGTGTTTGAGCCAATAATTTGCAACACTTCTCAATTCGTTCACCTCTCCGCTTCTCTGCAATGTTTGTTCCAGGCCTCTATTACGCTTGATATGTTTTTCCCAGCAAATGATACGAGATCACATTCTGTGGTAAGGTCTCCTATTTTGTCTCTATTGCTCTCAATTCCTCCGCAGCTGATTGCATACATTCCTAGATTATCTGCAAGCCCTTCTATTGTCGGATATTTTTTGCAGAAAGGGCAAGGTCTTACTCCCATTTTCAGCGCATATTTTTTTAACATAATTCCAACAGTCCTTCTCCTTATTTAATTACTCCATGTTTATTTTTTACAGGAAGCCCAAATATCATTTGACTTATATGCCGCAGTAATTTGCGTAGCATTGAAGCAAAATGAACATGCATCAGAACTTCCGCTACTTGGTAAAAATATTCCAAAAGACCATGATGGAATTTTTCCACCTGTACTACCAACATCAATTTCGGTGCCACCTATTGATATTAATTTAGCCTTATTTCCATCCGGTAATTGTGTTATATTTTCTATATCTTTGGATAACAGGTTACTACTGGATCTGCCATCGAGAATTCACTATTTGTTAGAACAATCCCACCTCCACATAGCGGACACATTCTTCTGTTCAACAAATCATATGTCATGATTTACTCCTTTCCTCCCTATGTTTCATCTGGCACTCAATCATCTTCGCTACATTCTCACGTTCCTGTTTTATTCCATGTCCTTGACGGAACAACTCGCATTCGAGAATATTTCCGCACTTGGAACATTCATCGTTGATTTCTTTGCCCATTATCTTCATCTTTAATTTCTTCCCAACATTCACAGCTATCATCAAGACATCTAAAATCTGCGCAATGTTCACTGTCACCATTACAGCAAACGCCTTCGTATGTCGCGTACCATTTACATGTACAACAATAATCTTTTTCTTCCATAATCCACCTCTCTAAACCAAAATTCCAGTACACGGACTTGAACCGTAACTAGCCACCCAACGTGGAGTACTGGAAACCATTCATAGAAAGGTAAGTATAAAATGAATAAATTCATACTTCCAGTGATGGCACTTCACTGGAATCGGAAAGGCAGGAATCGAACCTGCTACACATAGCTTACAAGGCCATTGATCTACCACTGAGCTACATTCCATTATGCTTTTTGATCCGGACACCAGACAGCAGGATAAGCAATAACCTTTTCTCATGAGATAAATTCAGCCGAATCATAGACCGCCCGTATACAGACAGCATAATTCCGACCAAATTAATTGCAGGAGACGGATTCGAACCGCCGTCTCTGGATAAGGAAACCAGAAAGAAAACCTCTTCTCTATCCTGCGATGAGAGATTAATTAGAAGAATTATGTAATGTCTTATAAGACAAAGGCATATTCACTTATTGACTACCATAGAAAGCTTATTCCGATAGGAAATAATATATTGGGAACTCGGAAATGTACATTCTCTAATATTATTACCATGCTTTCTTTCACCCTGAACTTTCAGTCTCTAATTAATCAGTGGGAGAAGATGGAGTCGAACCACCCGAGCCGTTAAGCAACTGGTTTACAGCCAGCACCGCTACCCCTACGGAATATTCTCCCATAACCCGGATTCCCGGGTTAGCAATATGTTTATCGTGTTATGCTTTCCACTAGGCAATTTTTCATAACTTGGACTATCGTATTTTTGCCAACCTGACGGCTTTTTGGTAACCGTGGTATGCTCCACGGAGTTGTTTCGGATATTATTATGCCTTTTGACTTTATGCTTCTTGAAAACTCCCTGCCATCAACGTGCACTTATGATGACTTATTGAAACTAAGAAGCATTTATCGGACGGGAAATCAGATCAAGCACAAGCCTATGCCGTTACATACCTTTGCTCATTCTGATTCACATACGCTCATCCGAAAGTTTTTTCTGCCCATAAAACGGATGGGTAGCATACGGAAGAAATGGAAATTCTGAGATTCGAACTCAGGGCTTCCCGGTTATGAGCCGGGCGTTCTAACCGCTGAACTAAATTTCCTGAGTAGAAGCAGTCTCCCGGATTGCAGATTTTGAGTTGATTTGCTTCTACTGTTGCGGTTCTTTGCCACCAGCCGCAACAAAGGTCATGGTTAAATAGAGTACCTCGTTTTTACGAGGATTCCCATCCGGGACATTTGAAGCCCCTTTAATCAGCTCCGTTGAGCTAGATGGGTTTTCGTCGGAGGGTCTATGTAAAATAAACCATTGCCAGGTACATGCGCAACCTAGCAAGCTGGGCTAGTGGGATTCGAACCCACACATGACGGAATCAAAGTCCGTTACCTTACCTTTTGGCGATAGCCCTAGAATCTTTCTCCCACTCCGCACCATTACAAAAGCAGGAGAAAGAATTGAGTGTGTGATAATATTTTTATTATGTGCTCTACAATTGCAACACAACTTATGTGGAGAATTCAGCATTTAAATAACTAAGTTGTTCTCTTTTTTGTAGAGTCATGTTTGCTAAATCGGATGTCTCGATCGTTTGCTTGCGTACCGCTTCACTACGGGACAAGCGTATCCTTTCGCATTGCTTATATGATTAACCCGTTCTTCGATAATGAACAGGATAATCTGCATTGGAAATGCTAAAAGCATATTTTTACCTCGCTGTGCAAATCAAAACTGTATTAAGTATCATTCCTGCTTCCATCAGCAAGAAGAATGCTGTGGAAAATTGATTGCCTTTGTAATTCCGGCTCATTAAAAATGCAGCTAATGTAGTAAATATCAGAATATTAATTGCTACTGCGATAATGGTTAATGGTAATCTCATTGTTCCTCTCCAATCATGAAATTAAGTATCTTCTCTGCGATTTCTTCTTCCGGCTCAAATGGTAATCCACAGTAATTGTAATGCTCTAAGGCCGATTTTAGGCTTGCTTTGAAGCCGTGGTAAATTTCCCCGTGTTGTAACAGTTCGTGCCTTAAAACTGAAATTGCATCAGTAATTGATTGAGAAGTAAAACTAATTTGTGCCAAGCACTCCACTTCAATATCCGGTTCTGCCATCATCTCGAATACAAATGTCGGAACCTCGTCAACAGCAACATGGAAATCAACAGACTTTACTCTTGGGACTTTATTCCCATCAATAAAACACTGCGTCCCTCTCCAATCATACGGACTCGGATTTATAATTTTCACAACAGGCATCTTTGCATCCCCTTTCCTGTGCTTTGCAATACACCAGAAGATGGTCCGCAATCTCTCTAAGCTGATTTGTGTCGTATTTCGGGCAAGTTAATGGTTCTTTATCCCCTAAATCAGCACTTACTTCGGCATTAATCAGCATCGTTGCTACATCAATCGGTTCATCTGGGAGCATTAAATCGTCCTGATTCTTATGTACTCCCATAAAAAGCTCGATTCCATCCGCTTTCATTAGCATGTAATCGTGAACTTTATCGAAGTCCGGTGCTTCCTCTGTAATAACTGCTTTTCCGTTTTCTACGTACGCATAATAAACTTTCTTGTTACTATTCATGCTTCCTCTACCTCCCCAAAATATTTCTTGTACAATTCATAATCATTTTTTCCGATTAGGGCTTTAACTGCGATTTCTTGCTCTATGTGAAGATCACTATATGTAAAGATTGTTTTTAAAACCTGTATACGGTATTCGCCAACATCAGTGATTACACTTTCGCTCTCAGTTTCTACTTCGGCAGAAAACCAATTCCCATAGAAAGTTATGAAATAAGCTCTGCGTTTTGTTCTATCGAGTGTGATATATTCTAAACTTGATTCGTCTGTAAAAACTTTTTTCGCTGATTCCGTATCGTACAGTTTACCGTCTTCCAGAACAGCTTTCTTGTGATGATATTCACACACTTTGTCACGCAGTAAAGGTTTTTCAAGCGGATGTGTCTCAAGTTTTCCAGAAAGTCCTTTTTTATTTTTGAAAAATTTTTCAAGTATCGACATTTACCTACCTCTTTCGAAAATATTCTACCAGGGCTTCCCTTGTGATCTGTGATATACTTTTGCCGGTTCGGTTCTTCTCAGCTATAAGTTTTCGTTCTAGCTGGTACGGCAACCGGATTCTGATTGATTCGCCCTGAGAGTTATTCTTTTTCATAGGCAGTATCCTTAACTAACAATCTCAATCGGGCATCCAAGCTGTTTTTCCAACTCGGCAATAGTAATCTTTCTTGGCTTCATCACATCAGCATCAACACGCTGGATAATGCCTTCTGAAGTTTTCGCAAGTCCTTTGCCAGAAAATTTATCTATTCCCTCATTTGCAAATATGCTTAAATGCTCATATCCATAAGCTCTGCACCATCTTGTAGCTGAATCAACAATTTTTCTTAATTCCGCTTCAGGATCACCAAACAAATCCGTGTAAGAAATAGCCTGGTCAAATTCTGCATGGCTTATCGTTGCTGGAATTAAAATCTGCTTATATGGACTTCCGATAAATCTAAAGAATCTGTTAGTGATTAAAGCTTTTTCGCCTTTTGGTAATCCAAACCCTTGTGCCACAGCTTTTTTAAGTAACTGTTCCGATTCTAAATCACTTTTTGTAGTAATAGCCTTGTTTGTAAAATCAATCATCCTTTTCCTCCCCTAAGATTCTGTATAATGTTCCCCTGGAAACTCCAATGGTTTCAGCAAATTGAATTTTTGTAATCTCACCATTCTGCCATCTGGCTTTAGTATCTTCAAAAAGTTTTTTGTCAATCTCTTTCTTTGCACGTCCTTTATATTTGCCCTGAGCCTTAGCAATGGCAATGCCCTCTGCTTGACGGCGTTTGATATTTTCTCTTTCTTTTTGCGATACATACGAAAGAATCTGGAGAACTAAGTCTGCTACAAACGTACCATCCAAATTTTTTGATATGGATGTATTGAGAAGTGGCATATCTTGAACCATGATGTCCGCTTTGATTTCTTTTGTAATAATCCTCCATTGTTCCAGAATCTCTTCATAATTTCTTCCGAGACGATCGATAGAATGGAGAACCAGCATGTCACCTTCTCTAAGTTCCGAAATCATTTGCTGGTATTGCGGACGATTAAAATCTTTTCCTGACTGTTTGTCCACGTATATTTTTTCAACGCTATCTGCTTTCATGGCTTCAATCTGTCTTGCTTCGTTCTGGTCAACTGTTGAAACCCTTACATATCCTACCTTCATATATACACGCTCCTGTTTCTTTATAAATAAATTATACACCTTAGCGTGTGTAATTGCAAGTATATTGTTCACATTCAAGTGAATTATTATTGATTTTTGAAACGTTTGCGTTTATTATATAATTATAGGAGGTATCGTTATGGTTTCTCAAAAAGTAAAACAGATAATGAGACTCAAAAAAGCAACCAATGTTCAAGTTGCCGAACATCTTGGAACTTCTCCACAAGCTTTGGCAAATAAGTTTTCCAGAGGAACGCTTTCTGCTAATGAGCTTATTGCAATTCTGGATTTTCTTGGATGTCAAATAGTGGTTGAAGCCATACCAGATGTAATCGTCAAATTTAATATTGATGATGTTAGAGAAGAGTCGTAATGGCTCTTCTTTTTTTACTTGCTCCGTCACATTGACGGGGCTTTTTTATTTTTTCGGGAACTCGGAGGACTCACTAGGCCGATGTGGGTCTGTATATATACCCCCTCCCGGGTCTGTTCCTGGTAACGCTGACCGGGTAGCCCTTTGTCCCATGGATTCCCGCTGCTCTGACCTTAACGCTGTTATTCGTTCGGCCTGCGGCAGCGATCAAGGAATATTACTCGCCGTTTTATTGTCATATTGCACAAAAAATCGTTGTTATGCCAATGTATACTTAGAGTACACCCTAAAAGAACATTGAACGTTACTATATATTGTTCACTAGTCCCAGAAAGTACAACATATTGTTATAACTCCGGCTTTTCCATCTCTGGAAGCTCTAGAACGTCTTTGTATTTATCTGCGATCTGCTGCGCTGTCTGTTGCGGTATGCCCTGCTGCTGTCCTGCTGGAATTGGTGCCGTTTCCGCCATGCCATAAGCAACTTTGCAGGCAAATATCAAGTTGGCATTCGTGCCGTCCTGGTTGTGTAGCTTATCCAACGCAAAGGATCCACATGTTTCTTTCCATTTTTTCACCGTTATGCCATGCGTTGAGGCGGTTCTGTAGTCTCCGTTCGCCCAATCGCTAAACGTCATATTGTTAATTCCAACCAATATTCCAAACATTTGTAAAGTAGGTAATATACCATATCTACCACATACACGTATATATATATTAAATATACTGTCTAATAGTTCTATGTCATTATTGCTTGGTTTTTCAATATGATCAGCAATATAAAAAAACATATCAATACGATTATTAGCTATATCTTTCTTATACTTTTCTATACTGTCATAATCTTCTTGATGTATGCACAATACAGTGTTTATATATTCATCTACCAATAACCATATTTTGTTTTCATATACTTCTATATTTTGGGATGTTGTTATAGTATTTGAATTTTTCACTGTATCGCCTCACTTTATAACGTTAATCTATTAAATCATTATAAATAAAAAAAGCCGGTCGGCTCTGGTTCGTTGTCCAGTAGCTAACCGGTTCAGTCCTCCAGCGGTTCGT
>OGZM01000761.1_pt1 | contig 35740 bp, 18 predicted proteins | sample 1576821 | NCBI WGS metagenome assembly OGZM01 (sample SAMEA3541491, study PRJEB24748) | human gut metagenome | biome: human gut; feature: human-associated habitat; material: faeces | place: China | collected 2012
CACCAAATCAGAAAAACTGCTCCTGTAAGAGCTGATATGAGAATCAGTTTTTTGTGCTCGCTTCCGCAGAAAGCCCTGCATATGTGAGGAACTATAAGCCCGATAAAACCTATTGCTCCTGTAAGGGAAACCAAAACAGATATAAGGAAAGTGCTTAAAAGTATAACAGATGTTTTTACAAAAGCTATATTCATTCCAAGCATTTTTGCACTGTTGTCTCCCAAAATTAAAATATCAAGAGATTTGGACATCATAACTGATATTCCCAGAACAAAAAGAAGAATAATAAAGGGAACAAGAAGTTCTCCCCATTTTGCTCTTCCAAGACTTCCCATTGTCCAGAACACTGCTGATTTTACCTGATTAGCATTTTTAGCTGAATACACAAGCATATTTGTGATAGATGAAAATATAGTTGATACAGCCAGTCCTGTAAGGATAAGTCTTACTGTTGAACTGCTTTTTCCATATTGTGTTCCCACAGCAAAAACTATCAGTCCGCAGATTAAAGAACCTGCAAAAGCTCCGCCTGCCACACTTGTTATTCCAAAAGCCGCACCGCCGAAAACAATTACAAATACAGCTCCTGCTGATGCTCCGGAAGATATTCCAAGAATATACGGGTCTGCAATAGGATTTTTTGTTATACACTGCATAAGCACACCACAAAGAGCGAGTCCTGCTCCGCATATTCCTGAAAGAATCACTCTTGGAATTCTTACATCCCAGATAATAACTTCTGCTGATTTCTTCCACTGAGGTTCAAAAATCTCTTTTTCACTTATTCTGTTAATAATAAATTTATATACATCACTTATTTCTATATAACTGCTCCCGAAAGCAACTCCAGCCACAAGACTGAACAAAAGCATCCCTGCAAGCACCATAAAAATTAAAGCAAATTTGTCTTTTTTCTTAATCATTTTTATTTTCCATAAAACATATTATATAATTTTACAACTGTATCTGCATTTCTTACTCCCGGAGCAAGTTCTACAAGATTTACAACATAAATTCTATTGTTTTTCACTGCATCAAGAGTGCTCATTCCCGGAATATTTTTAAACACTTCTATTTTTTTATCAGCAGGAAGTCCTGATGCATACTCTGTTACAACAATAATATCAGGATTTCTGTCTAATATACTTTCAAAAGATACAAGTCCGTAATCAACATCTAAATCAGAGAAAATATTTTTTCCTCCTGCAAGTCTTACTAAATCTGTAGGAAGTCCTGCTCCTCCAACAAAAGCCTCACTATCCCCAGAATCATAAATAAGAACCTTTGGTCTGCTGCTTTCAGGAATATTTTTAGTTTTTTCAGCTATTGGTTTTACAGTATTCTGCATTTTTGCAATTACTTTTTCTGCATTTTCAGGAACATCAAATATTTTTCCAAGAAGTCTGAAATCATCATACACAGTTTCTATTGTTGCGTCATTTCTAAGCCCGTTTGAAACAAAAGGAACTACTCCTCTTTTTTCAAGTTCTTCAAGAGAACCTGTGCTTTCCTCTGTAATAGATTGCTCCCATCCTGAAACAAAATCTGCTCCTGTTGCAATAAAAGCTTCTTTTGACACTGAATGTCCCTCTCCCATTTCAAGAACAGGAATTTTATCATAAGCCTCTTTGTATTCAGGTAAAATCTCTTCATTCATAAGAGCTGTTCCTGCCATTTTATCTCCAAGGTCCAAAGCAAGAAGTGTCTCTGTCATAAATTGAGCCAGAGTTACTGCTCTTTCAGGAGATTTTGTCACTACTACATCTCTGCTGTATGTACCGTCATCAAATCTGTATTTTACAGTTTCATAAGAAAAAGAAACTGCTGTCAAAACTAAAAATATAATGCTGATTAAAAATTTTTTCATTTTTCCTCCATAGATTCTGCTAATATTTTCTCATATCAAGTTCATCAGAATTAAAAAACTCTTTTCTCAAATAATTGTGTGCAATGCTTACTGCCCTTTGTATATCCTGAGTAAGATTTCCAAGAATTCTTATAATAAATCCCTTCACTTCAAGAGATGTAATTCCAAATTTTATATCAAGCCCTGAATTTCTTATTTCTTCCCTTATATGATTTATTATATCTCTGTCCACTCTTTTGTCAACAACTATCATTGTACCAAAGTTTTTATATCCTTCCAAAATTCCAAAATCCTGCATATCATATTCTGCAGGGATAAGCTTCAGATTATCAAAGTATACCAGCTCATCTTCAAGAAATATTCTTGTTTTCATTCTTGTGCTTGTGTATTGGAAATGTTTTCCGTCAGGTGACCACCCTGCTGTTATTCCGTCTGCATAAATAAATGTGCTGTTCTCTTTCAGATAAATATCTGTTTTCTGCTCATAAACAGCATCTTTATAAAGAATAACACTGTCGTTTATATATTCCATAACAGCATTTTCTCCCACTCTTATTTCACTGTATTGTTTTGAAGGAATACCATTTTCACTTTTATAGACTTTGTTTGATGCCTGAGTAGTAAGAACTGCTCTTGTTCCCTCTTTCATCTCTATATAGTTTTCATAATATTCCCCTTCAATATATCCTCCTCCAAGCTGAATAAGATAATAACATGGAATATTATCTGTATCCAGATAAATGGCAGGAGATACTTTTGATGCTCCAACAGTATAACTTTTTTCAGCTGAAGTTCCTCTGGAAAAATTTTTTAGGACAAGCTCAGTGTAGCCTGCAAGATTATTTCTGCCTAAATCCTCTATTGTAAAACGTTCTTTCATTACTTAAGTCCTTCCAGCAGACAGTCTTTTTTTATCCAGTCTATAACTCTCTGAACTCCTTCGTCTGTTTTCAGATTTGTGAAAATAAAAGAATTTTCTTTTCTGAATACCTGTGTATCCCTCTTCATTACATCTAAATCTGCCCCGACATATGGTGCAAGGTCTATTTTATTTATAATGAACATATCGCTTTTTATCATTCCCTGTCCTGCTTTTCTCGGAATTTTTTCTCCTTGAGCCACGTCAATTATATAAATTGAAAAATCTACAAGGTCTGGACTGAATGTTGCTGCAAGATTATCTCCTCCGCTTTCAAGGAAAATAATATCCAAATCATCAAATCTTCCCTTAAGCTCATCAATAGCAGCAAAGTTCATTGACGCATCCTCTCTTATTGCTGTGTGAGGACATCCTCCGGTTTCAACTCCGATTATTCTCTCTTCTGGAAGAACAGAGTTTTTAACCATAAACATTGCGTCTTCTTTTGTATAAATATCGTTTGTTATAACTCCAATGCTGTAATTCTCAGCCATTATTCTTGTTACTCTTTCTATAAGCAGTGTTTTTCCAGAACCAACAGGTCCTCCAACACCAATTATTATAGGTTTCATAATACCTCCTGTCACTACGACATAAATAATCTGAACACTAAATCTTCATGATTTATCTGAGAGATTTCAAGACCCGGCACATTTGCACCAAAATCTTCTGCATCCAGATTTAATATATTCTCTACAATTTTTTCAAATACAGGGAAAAAATCTTTCATAATTACAAGCCCGTGTTTCTGCCCTAAAGGGATTGCTCTCACGCCGTTTTGAATAAGAGTTGAAACTGTGCTGTACATATAGCACAACACAGCCTCCTCTATGTTAAGTTCAAAATATTTCATAAGCATAGCAGTTGCAATAGCAGGATGACCGAAAGATTTTTTCTTTTTTATTCTCTCTTCATACTCTTTTAAAAGAGGCTCATCATAAAGGTCAAGATATGTTTTTACCATTCTCTGCCCAACAAGTTTTGCTCCATCTCTTGTTTCCTTTGCTGTGTTCTGCACTGTAATTATTCTGTCAAGTTCCCATATTTTTTCTGTTTCATTTTTTTCTATATATTCATATACAAGCCTTACAGCAAAGCCGTCGCTGTACATAAACTGATGTGTCAGATACTGCTCTATCCATTTTTTCAAAGTTCCGCTGTCTTTTATATCTCCGTCTCTCAAATATGTTTCCATACCGAAAGAGTGATTGAAAGAACCAACAGGAAAATTTGAGTCGCATATCTGCATTACATTTAATATTTTAAAATTAATGGCTGTGGTCAACATGTCTGAACGCCTGTTTTAATTTTAAATTTGTTCTTACAAAATCAACTTTGTGGTCTGCAAGAAGTCTTTCCACAACATAATCATATTGAATTATGATTTTTCCATCTTCAATTTGAACCGGAAGATGTCTGTTTCCAAGGCTGTGTGCCACTTCTCCCATTTCGTTGATATCTTTTGGAGTGATAACAATTACATCATCTTCTTTTACACAGATAACAACCATGTTGTGTCCGTCATTAAAAAGAATGTCTCCGTCTTTCATCTCTGTTCCTTTTTCAAGAGAGATTCCATATTCATGCCCATGGTCAGAAGTAACTCTAAGAACTCTTTTTAAAAGTTCGTCGCTTTCAAGATATATTTTTTCCATGTGACAGTTTATCTCTTTTAATTCAGATATATTTCCAAGAATTTTATCTAATATCATTTTATCTCCTTTAGAATAAGAAATATTTTTGAGCCATTGGAAGTTCTTTTAAAGGCTCACATGTTATAAGTTCTCCGTCAACTCTTACATCATATGTCTGTGGGTCAACAGTTATATTTGGAGTTGCTGTGTTGTGTTTCATATCTTTTTTAGTAAGAGTTCTGTGCCCTCTTACAGGAAGAACTATTTTATTAAGTCCCAATTCCTCTTTTATTCCATGCTCGTAAGCATAAGTTGAAACAAAAGTAATAGATGTACTTCCTACAGCTTTTCCAAATCCTCCATATTGAGTTCTCATCATCATTGGTTCTGGTGTAGGAATAGTTGCGTTTGCATCTCCCACAACAGCCTGAGCTATCATTCCGCATTTAACAACCAATTTTGGTTTTACTCCAAAAAAAGCTGGTTCCCAGATTACAAGGTCAGCATATTTTCCAACTTCTATTGAACCTACATATTCAGAAATTCCATGAGCAAGAGCAGGGTTTATTGTATATTTTGCAATATATCTTTTTGCTCTGTTGTTGTCTGCATACTCTTCATCACCTTCAAGGATTCCTCTTTGAAGTTTCATTTTATGAGCTGTCTGCCATGTTCTCATAACAACTTCCCCGATTCTTCCCATTGCAAGAGCGTCAGAACTCATTATACTTAATGCTCCCATATCCTGTAAAATATCTTCAGCAGCTATTGTCTGCTCTCTTATTCTTGAATCAGCAAAAGCTAAATCTTCAGGAACTTTTGGGTCTAAGTGGTGACATACCATAAGCATATCAAGATGTTCTGCTATTGTGTTTACAGTAAAAGGTTTTGTAGGATTAGTTGATGCAGGAAGAACATTATTGAATGATGCCATTCTTACAATGTCAGGTGCGTGTCCTCCACCAGCTCCTTCAGTATGGAATGTGTGGATAACTCTGTCTTTTATTGCATCAATTGTTCCTTCAACAAATCCAAATTCATTAAGTGTGTCAGAGTGAAGTGCTACCTGCACATCATATTTGTCTGCACATTTAAGAGCATTGTCAATAGCTGATCTTGTTGCTCCCCAGTCCTCGTGAACTTTTAATCCGATTGCTCCTGCCTCTATCTGCTCATCATTAGGTCCTTCAACTGCTCCGCTTCCTTTTCCAAAGAAACCAAAGTTAATTGGGAATCCCTCTGCTGCCTCAAGCATTCTGTGCATGTGCCATGCTCCCGGAGTAGTTGTTACAGCTTTTGTTCCTTCTGCAGGTCCTGTTCCTCCTCCGATAAGAGTTGTAAGTCCTCCGCTTAAAGCTGTTTCTACTATTTCAGGAGTAATATAATGGACGTGAGTATCTATTCCTCCGGCTGTTACTATCGTTCCCTCTCCTGCTATTACTTCTGTACTTGCTGAAACGATAAAATCTACATTATCCATCATGTCAGGGTTTCCACCTTTTCCGATGAATTTTATTTTTCCGTCTTTAATTCCAATATCAGCTTTATATATTCCTGTGTAGTCTAAAATTACTGCATTTGTAATTATAGTATCCACTACTTTTTCATTTGTTCTAAGTTCAACAGGGTTTAATCCCATTCCAGCTCTCAGAGATTTTCCTCCGCCGAATTTACACTCTTCACCATAAGTAGTGTAATCCTTCTCTATTCTTATAAAAAGTTCTGTATCTGCAAGTCTTATGCTGTCCCCTGTTGTAGGTCCATACATATCTGCATATTGTTTTCTTCCTATTTCAAAGCTCATCTATTTACTCCTCCTATAAAGCTCCGTTTACTTTATCATTAAGTCCGTATACTCTTCTGTTTCCGGAAATATCTATAAGTCTTACCTCTTTTTCATCTCCCGGCTCAAATCTTACTGCTGTTCCTGCTGCTATATCAAGTCTTTTTCCATATGCTTTTGCTCTGTCAAATTCCAAAGCCGGATTTACTTCATAAAAATGGAAATGAGAACCAATCTGTACAGCTCTGTCTCCTCTGTTTATAACTCTTACAACAACTGCTTCTTTACCTGCATTGCAGACTATTTTTTCTTTTTTTAATATATATTCTCCCGGTTTCATTAATTCCTCCTATTGAATTGGATCTTTCACACTTACAAGTTTTGTTCCGTCTGGGAATGTTGCCTCTACCTGAACTGTTTCTATCATTTCAGGAACACCTTCCATAACATCATCTCTTGTAAGAATTGTTCTTCCAAAACTCATTAATTCTTCAACACTTTTTCCTTCTCTTGCCCCTTCCATAAGTTCATCAGTTATAAGTGCAATAGCTTCAGGATAATTTAATTTAAGTCCTTTATTTTTTCTTCTTCTTGCAACTTCTGCTGCCACTACAATAAGCAGTTTTTCTTTTTCTCTAAGTGTTAGTTTCACTTATATACCTCCGTATTTACTTTAATTCACTGCTAATATTATACAATAAACTCCTAATTTTGTATACTATCAGTAAGAAAAAATAATAAAAAAAGAGGACAATATCCTCTTTTTTTATTATTCTATTTTACTTTTACTCCAAATTTAACTTTTTCTCCGTTTACATTAAATTCCTGAGCAAATCCGTCCATTCCGTCAAAAACAATTTCATCTGTTAATGTATCATTTTTTATGCTGTCAGCATTTCTTGTAATGATATCTTTAATCTTATCATTTCCTTCTTGGTAAAGCACAATATGATCTACAACATTGAAATCTGCTTCTTTTCTCATAGATTGGATTTTACTGATTATTTCTCTTACAAATCCCTCTTCGATTAATTCAGGAGTAAGTTTTGTATCAAGAACAACAACCATTCCTTTATCTGCTAAAGGCATATATCCTTCTGTCTGAGCAGTTTCTATTAATAAGTCTGACTCTGCAAGAGCTGCCTCTTCTCCGTCAGAAAGAGTAAGAGTTAATACTCCTTTTTCATCAAGTTCTTTTTTAGCTTTGCTTCCGTCAATTTCTGCTAAAAGAGTTCTGATTTCATTTACTTTCTTACCAAATCTTTGTCCTAAAGTTTTTAACTGAGGCTTGAATGTATAAGAAGTAAATTGTGATGTATCCTCAACAAAGTGGATCTCTTTTATATTTAATTCCTCTCTGATAATATTTTGGTAAAGTTCTCCAACTTCATGGTTTGCTTTTACATAAATATTAGCAATAGGCTGTCTGTTTTTGATGTTTGCTGCATTTCTTGCTGCTCTTCCTAAAGTAACTGCTTGTAAAACTTCTTCCATGTCTGCCTCTAAAGCTGGATCTATTGCAGTTTCATCAACAACTGGGAAGTCACATAAGTGGATACTTTCAGGAGCAGTTTTGTCTATGCTTCTAACAAGGTTTTGATAAATTTCTTCTGTCATAAATGGAATCATTGGTGCAGCTGTTTTTGCAATAGTTACAAGAGCTGTATATAATGTCATATATGCAGTGATTTTATCTTCTGTCATTTCTGTTACCCAGAAACGCTCTCTGCTTCTTCTTACATACCAGTTACTTAATTCATCAACAAAGTCTTGAAGTAATCTTGCAGCCTCAAGAAGTTTGTAGTCAGCTAAGTTTTCATCTACACCTTTTACAACTGTATTTAGTTTTGACATAAGCCATTTATCCATTACAGTCATTTTTTCTTTATCAAGTGTATATTTAGTTGCATCAAACTGGTCTATCTCAGCATAAAGAACAAAGAATGCATAAGTGTTCCATAATGTTGACATGAATTTACGTTGTCCTTCAAGAACTGCTTTTCCATGGAATCTGTTAGGAAGCCAAGGAGCTGAGTTTATGTAGAAATACCAACGGATTGCATCTGCACCGTAAGTTGCAAGAGCATCAAATGGATCAACTGCGTTTCCTTTAGATTTAGACATTTTTTGTCCGTTTTCGTCTTGAACGTGTCCAAGAACTATAACGTTTTTGTATGGTGCCTCATTGAAAATCAATGTAGATACAGCAAGAAGAGAGTAGAACCAACCTCTTGTCTGGTCAACAGCTTCAGAAATGAAATCTGCAGGGAACTGTTTTTTGAACAGATCTTGATTTTCAAATGGATAGTGATGCTGAGCAAAAGGCATTGAACCAGAGTCAAACCAGCAGTCTATAACCTCTTTAACTCTTGTCATCTGTTTTCCACAGTGAGGACAAGTAATAGTTACTGCATCAATATATGGACGGTGAAGTTCAATATTTTCTGGACAGTTTGGTGACATCTCTTTTAATTCAGCAATACTTCCTATTGCATGTTTGTGTCCGCACTCACATTCCCATACGTTTAATGGAGTTCCCCAATATCTGTCACGGCTGATTCCCCAGTCCTGAACATTTTCTAACCAGTCACCAAAACGACCTTTACCAATAGATTTTGGAATCCAGTTGATTGTGTTGTTGTTTCTGATTAAGTCCTCTTTAACAGCAGTCATCTTAATGAACCAAGATTCTCTTGCATAGTAGATAAGAGGAGTATCACATCTCCAGCAGTGTGGATAGCTGTGCTCAAAGTTTGGAGCATCAAAAAGAAGTCCTTTTTTATCTAAGTCGATTAAAATTTCTTTATCTGCTTTTTTACAGAAAGTTCCAGCCCAAGGAGTTTCTTTTGTCATTTCCCCTTTTGCATCAACTAACTGTACAAATGGAAGATCATAAATTCTTCCAACATTTGCGTCGTCTTCCCCGAATGCAGGAGCAATATGAACTACTCCAGTACCGTCTGTAAGTGTAACATAATTGTCACAAGTTACATACCAGCATTTTTTATCAGGTTTAACAAAATCAAATAAAGGCTCATATTCTTTATATTCTAAATCTTTTCCAATAAATTCCTGAACTATTTTATAGTTTTCTTTTAATACTGCAGGCACTAAAGCCTCTGCCATATAGTAAGTATATCCTTCATGCTCAACTTTTACATAAACTTCTCTTGGGTTTACACAAAGAGCTACGTTTGAAGGAAGTGTCCATGGAGTAGTTGTCCATGCTAAGATGTAAGCATCTTCTCCTTTAACTTTAAATCTTACTACTGCTGATTTCTCTTTTACATCTTTATATCCTTGAGCAACCTCGTGGCTTGATAAAGGTGTTCCGCATCTTGGGCAGTAAGGAACAATTTTAAATCCTTTGTATAATAATCCTTTGTCCCAGATTTGTTTTAAAGCCCACCATTCAGATTCTATAAAGTTGTTGTCATAAGTAACATATGGGTTTTCCATGTCAGCCCAGAATCCAACTGTCTTAGAGAAATCTTCCCACATTCCTTTATATTTCCAAACGCTTTTTTTACATTCTTCGATAAATGGCTGTAAACCATAAGTTTCAATCTGCTCTTTTCCGTTGATACCTAATAGTTTTTCAACTTCAAGTTCAACAGGAAGTCCGTGAGTGTCCCAACCTGCTTTTCTTGGAACATCATAACCTTTCATTGTTCTGTATCTTGGAACCATATCTTTGATAACACGAGTTAAAACGTGTCCAATATGAGGTTTCCCGTTTGCTGTAGGCGGTCCGTCATAGAAAGTGTAAGTTTTATCTCCCTTTCTTGACTCGATACTTTTTTCAAAAATTTTGTTTTCTTCCCAGAATTTCTCAATTTCTTTTTCTCTCTCTACGAAATTTAAACTGGTAGATACTTTTTTATACATAAAAACCTCCTGAATAAAAGTTTATATTATTAACTGCGTAATAAAAAAGACAACCATGCAGGTTGTCTTCATCTTTACAAAATAATTTATTTTCTTAAGAAGAATCAGCTTATTTTACAACACCACATAATAACATCTATAATATTGTTTTCTAACGTATTATTGATGATATTATAATTATAGTATTTGCTAAAGTCATGGCTTCTTCTCTCCTTTATCTTTCTTTTTTCTAAATACAATATATCACACATTGCATATAAAAGCAAAATATAAATTATTTTTTAATTTAATCTAAACTATTTTCTTTTAGATTCTTCAAATTTTGCCCAGATTCCAGCTTTAACTAATAAAGATTTTACTGTTCTTGTAGGTTGAGCTCCATTTTGTAAGTGAACTAAGATTTCTTCTTCTTTTAAAGTTACTTTAGAATCTTCTAATGGGTAGTAGTTTCCTAAGTATGCTACTGCGCTTCCTTCTCTTTTAGTAGTTGATTCCATAGCTACTACTCTGTATACTGGGTTTTTTTTGCTTCCTAATCTTGTTAATCTTAATTTTAACATTAAAAATCACTCCTTTTATATTCTTTTATTTAAATTTTATTTTTTATTTAATTATTTATTGCTTTATTTAGAAAGGAAATTTTCCTCTTCCTTTTCCGCCTTTCATATTTGGCATTCCGCTGCCCATGTTTTTCATTGCTCCAAGGTTTGGCATTTTTCCGCTGCTGAACATCTTCATCATGTTTTTCATCATTTCAAACTGTTTTAAAAGTCTGTTTACATCAGCAACATCTGTTCCGCTCCCTTTTGCAATTCTTATTTTTCTGCTTGCTTTAAGTATTTCAGGTTTAGCTCTTTCTTCTTTTGTCATAGACTGAATAATTGCTCTTACCTTTTTCATCTCTTTTTCTGCAAGAGAAAGATCTCCAAGGTCGTTTCCAACTCCCGGTATCATTTTTAAAACACTTGCAAGAGGTCCCATCTTTTTAACCATATGTAACATTTTCAAGAAATCCTCAAGGTTAAATTTCTGAGTTCTTATTTTTTCTTCCAATGATTTTGCATCATCTTCATTGATGTTTTCCTGAGCTTTTTCAACAAGAGATACAACGTCTCCCATTCCTAAAATTCTTGATGCAAGTCTTTCTGGATGGAACAGCTCTAAATCTCCTATTTTTTCTCCGACCCCTACAAATTTAATTGGTTTTCCAACTACGGATTTAATTGAAAGAGCAGCTCCTCCTCTTGTATCTCCGTCAAATTTTGTAAGAACAACACCATCTATGCTTAATTTATCATTAAAATTCTTTGCTAAGTTTACAGCATCCTGACCAATCATAGCATCTACTACAAGTAAAATCTCTTGTGGTCTTACTGTTTTCTTAATCTCACTAAGTTCTTCCATAAGAGCCTCGTCAACATGAAGTCTTCCTGCAGTATCGATTATCATATATGTATAATCTCCTGCTTTTGCCTGTCCCCATGCTTTTCTTGCTATATCAACAGGGTCTTTGTTTTCCTCATCTGCATAAACAGGAACATCAATCTGATTTCCAAGAACCTGAAGCTGTTTTATAGCTGCCGGTCTGTAAACGTCTGCTGCTACAAGATAAGGTCTTTCTCCGTCTTTTTTCAGCTTGTGGGCAAGTTTTGCTGCAAATGTAGTTTTTCCTGCTCCCTGAAGACCTGCAAGCATTAAGACAGTAGGATTTTTAACTCCCTTTGTAAGTTTTGAGTTTGTTCCTCCAAGAAGTTCAACAAGTTCATCATTAACGATTTTTATAAACTGCTGTCCCGGATTAATCCCTCTTATAACTTCTGTTCCTATTGCTTTTTCCTGTATCTTATTTATAAAATCTTTTACAACTTTATAGTTTACATCAGCTTCTAAAAGAGACATTTTAACTTCTTTTAAAGCCTCTTTTATGTTGCTTTCGCTAAGTTTTCCATGTCCTCTTACTTTTTTGAAAATGTCCTGAAATCTATTTCCTAAATTTTCTAACATCTTTTTCTCCTATAATCTTTCGATTAACCCATTTTTTCAATAATTTTATCCAGATTTTCTTTTTTAAAATCTTTCTGAAGTTCTAAAAGCTCATTGTAAAGCTTTCTGTCTTTTTTATAAAAATTAAGTTTTTCTTCATACTCTCTGAGAATTTTACATCCTCTTCTTATATTATCATAAACAGCCTGTCTGCTGATTTCATAATTTTGAGCAATCTCGCTTAAAGACAAATCTTCCTCAAAATAATCTATAAGATACCTTTTCTGCTTTTCTGTAAGCAGAGGTTTATAATAATCTAAAAGTATCCCAATTTCAATCATTTCATTTAATTCCATTATTATCACCAAATCATTATAATAATTTTCCAAAACTTTGTCAAGTATTTTTTCTTTACATTTGTTTATTTATTTCTGCTTCTTAATTCTCTGGCAATACTGTAAATAATCTCTCCTGTAATTCCCCAGATTACATCGCCATTGTAGGAATAGAAAAGCAGCCTTCTCGGGCTTCCTCTCCACGGCTGATTATATTTTTCAGGGAGTCCCCATTTCTTAGCAGAAAAAACTATCTTTTCCCCTTTTTCATCAAGATAAAAAGGTTCATTCTGCACTGTTACATATTCTATTTTTGGTTCTGTTTCAAGAAAAAACTCTAAAGGAACAAGGAAAAGCCTTTCTACTTCATCAGGATTTGTCTTAAGCTCTTCCATAGAAAAATTTTTTACATATCCTACATAAGCCTCAACCACAACACCTGTTGGAATTATAAGAGTTCCATATTTTCTTGTATCTGTCACCCTTTCTTTTTTTAGCCCTATTTCTTCATATGTTTCTCTTAAAGCTGTTTCCAAAAAACTTAAATCATTTTTATCTCTTCTTCCTCCGGGAAAAGAAACCTCTCCTCCCTGTCTTATTCCTTCTGCTCTTTTTTCAAAAAGTACATAAATTTTCCCATTTATTTCACAAAACAGAACCATAACAGCAGAGTTCATTGAAGATTCTCTTCCTATAATTTTACTGTGATTTTTATTATCAAAAAAACTTTTAACTGCATCTTCTTTCAGCATAATTTCACCACTCTTTATTAATTTATATTACACCTTTATTCTACCATTTTTATCGTTTTTTTACTATGTATAATAACTTCAAATATTAGCAGCTCAAACAGGAATTACAGCATTTATATATAATTTCAACAGCTTTTGATATATTTTCTCTGTTAATTGAAGAATAGTTTATTACAAAAATATGTTCAATATTTTCTTGATCCTCTATGTAATATTCTGATAATGACGTCAGTTTTACTCCATGCTTTTTTAAAAGAGAAATAAACTCTTGATCTGAACAATTAATATCTATTTTCATTAAAAAATGCAGTCCTGCATCTGCATTTAAAATTTTAACAAAATTTTTCAACGAACTTTCATTAATCGCATTTATTAATATATCCCGTTTATGCTGATAATGATTTCTCATTCTGTTAATATGTTTTTCAAAATATCCATTTTCAATAAATTTCGCTAAAGTATACTGCTCAAAATTGGACACAGTACACGAATAAAATGACAATGTTTCAAAATATCTCTGTAAAAGAGGACGGGGCAGAACCATATAACTTATACGAATAGTAGAGGATAAAGTTTTTGTAAAAGTATTCATATAAATAACTTTATCTGAAACATCAATACTTTGAAGTGTGGGAATTGGTCTGCCGCTTAAACGCAGCTCACTGTCATAATCATCCTCTATAATATATCTTGTTTTCTTTTTAGAAACCCATCCTAAAAGTTCGTATCTTCGGCTTATAGACGTTACAATTCCTGTTGGGAAATGATGAGAAGGTGAAATATGAACAATATCAATTTTTTTATCTTCTAATTCTTTTACTTTTATTCCATTTTCATCCATAGATATAAAATCACAAGTTACAGAATGACTTTTATAAATTTTCGATATTTTTTGATAACCTGGATTTTCAACAGCATATCTTTTTTCTATTCCAAAGAGCTGAATCAATAATCCATAAAGATATTCTGTTCCTGCTCCAATAATAATCTGCTCAGGAAGCACATGTATATCACGAAAATCCTTAAGATGTCCTGCTATAGCCTTTCTTAAAAGAAAAAGACCTCCGCTCGGAGGATTAATCATAAGCCCTTCCTGATTATTACGTAAAACTTCCCGAATTAATTTTGTCCATACTGCAAAAGGAAACAAAGCTGATGGCGTCTGATTGCTTGAAAAGTCAAATATATAGTTCTCTTCTTTATTTGTTACAGACACTGTTTCACTTTTTGTCAATGAAGTTTCAGCAGTAATATGTTTTTTTAAATCTGTCACATAAAATCCCTTTTTAGGAATAGAATATATGTACCCCTCTGACATTAAATTTTCATATGCATTCTCTACTGTAATCACACTGATGCCTAAATTTTTTGCAAAACTCCGTTTGGAAGGCAGTTTTTCTCCAGAATGTAAAATACCTTTTAATATATCTTTTTTTATACATTTATATAAATATTCATAAAGAGAATCTGACCCTATTTCTGCAAATGAATATGTTCTCATAATCTTCTCCTTCCTTAAACTGACCTTATAAATATTATCTATTTTGATAATTTACATATATTCAATTTGTATTATAATAAAAATAATCTGTTTTGTAAAGTTAAGTACAAGCTGTTTATTACCGAGGAGGATTATCATGGAAAAAAATGACTTAAACAAAGATTTAAATTTAAAATTAAAAGGCGGAGTTATTATGGATGTAACTTCTCCTGAACAGGCTAAAATAGCTGAGGCTGCAGGAGCCTGTGCTGTTATGGCATTAGAAAGAATTCCTGCTGACATTCGTGCTGCAGGAGGAGTATCCAGAATGAGCGATCCAAAATTAATTCAGGAAATTAAAAATGCTGTTTCTATTCCAGTTATGGCAAAATGCAGAATAGGACATTTTGTTGAGGCACAAATACTGGAGGCTGTTGGAATTGATTATATTGATGAAAGTGAAGTTTTATCTCCTGCTGACAACATTTATCACATTGACAAAAAACATTTTAAAGTTCCATTTGTATGCGGAGCAAGAAATTTAGGAGAAGCTTTAAGACGTATCAGTGAAGGAGCATCTATGATCAGAACAAAAGGAGAGGCTGGAACAGGGGATATTGTTCAAGCTGTAAGTCATATGCGTATGATGAATAGCGCTGTTGCCAGACTTAAAAGTATGAGAGAAGATGAACTATACGAAGAGGCAAAACAAATGCAGGTTCCATACGAATTAGTTCTGTATGTTCATAAAAACGGCAGACTTCCTGTAGTAAATTTTGCTGCCGGCGGAGTTGCAACTCCGGCTGATGCTGCTCTTATGATGCAGTTAGGTGCTGAAGGAGTTTTTGTCGGTTCTGGTATTTTTAAATCCGGAAATCCTGAAAAAAGAGCAAAAGCTATCGTAAAAGCAGTGGCTAATTTTAACGATGCAAAACTAATTGCAGAATTATCAAAAGATTTAGGTGAAGCAATGGTTGGCATCAACGAACAGGAAATTGAGGTTTTAATGGCTGAACGTGGAAAATAGAAAAAGAAAAATGCCAAAAAGAATTCCTTCTCTTTGGCATTTTTTGATTATTCATGCTATTCTAGTTTGCTTTTTCTTCCTTTTCTTCTGCCCATATTTTACGCATAATTGCTGGATAAAATTCCACCAGATGTTTTAAAATAACATCAATCACTGTGTAAACAATTTCGCTATTGAATGTTTCAGCATCTGTTACAATACAGCTGTCAAGACATAGATCTCCATTATCTGTTACAAAATATTTAAATACTTTAAATTGTCTGTTCAGTTCATTGATATATTCTAAAATTTCACCTGTGTTGTGCTCTTTAGCAAGCTTTGCTGCTACTTGTACACGAACCATTGTATAAATACTGCTGTCTGTAATAACTATTATTGGAAGATTCTGCCCTTCCACTTCCATAAAAGAACGATAAACAACTGTGTTAAGCTGATCTTTTATCTCCTCTTTCTGAAAGCATTTAATCTCTTTTTCTTCCAAAAACTTATCAAATTTTTCTGCTTTTAACGTCATTATACTGCCTCCTGTTTTTTATTTTCTACTCTTTATTTTTGAGCTATTTTTTCTTTTTCCTCTTTCTCTGTATTTTCAACAGCTATTATAGGAATCTCTTTATCTTCTTTTGCTTTTGTTCCGCTGATTATTATTTTATCTTTAGTGACAATAATTTCAGGCATTCCTGCATTTTCAATATTATTGTCTATCAGATTATAATTCAAGTATGGCTTGTAAACAAACTCAAACGGACTATTTAAAATATAAGACTTATTGATTTCTGCTTCAAAATCTTTAAGCTTATCAAGCATTATTTCTTCTCCTGCTTCTCTTTCTGCATACACTTTAAATCCATCTGTTACTTTTAAAAGTATTCCGTCTGTTTCTATTGTATTAGGCTCATTTGTAAAATTCAATAGGATGTATTGAAGTTCTGTCGGAACAGTTAAGCTTGCCTGATTCCAAATTGAAATATCTGTATTGTCATAACCTGAATTTTCACCATAAACTGTTGTTGTTGTAGTATCATTAGCAAAGTGTCCTATTCCTGTGATATTAAGTTTAGGAAGCTGAAGTATCTTGCCGTCAGTTGAAATCTCTGCATCTTTAGCCCAAAGCTGAGTTATAAGAAGTCCATTCGGTAATCCTTTTGCATGAAGTTCTGCTCTGGTAATCGGAGAATTTGTATTATCTTCAGAGTTATTAAATGTAACCTCTACAGGAGTAGTGTATCCTTCTCTCTGACTTAAATCACTTATTGTTATATCGTTACTTGAAAGCATAGATCCTTTTCCAACTATCTGTTCTTTAACATCCATTTTGTGATCTTTGCTTCCCATTGTAATTACAACATAATCTCCGTTTATCAATTTAATATATATGTCTCCATCTTTTGCATATACTCTTGCCTGATCTTTAGCATATACTTCATTTAAATTAATATCGCCTTTTGCTGAATAAACTTCCAGAGATTCATTAATTGAAGTTAATTTACCTGTACTTGTAATTTTTCCTTCTGTTTCAGTTTTAATAGTAACATCTTTATCAGCTGTAAGATTTGTAATATCAATATTTCCTACTTTAGTTGTTATATCTGCTGTTCCTAATGCTGTTCCTGTTATTATAGAAATGTTTCCATTTACTGTTGATGCTGATAAGTTTCCTTGTTTTGCTTCTGCATTGGCTAATGTTATATCACCAATATTAGTAGATGTTGTTATATTATTTGCAGCTATGAAATTTGTTCCTTTTATAAATCCATCATTTGTTGTTACTTTAATGTTATTTCCTGATGTAAGATCATTAGCTGTGATTGTTCCTTTATTTGTTCCTGCTGTTATATCGTCTGTTGAATTTATTATTCCAAGGTTAATATTTCCATCTACTGTTGTTGATATATCTGTAATACCATTTATTGTTCCTTTATCAATAGATATCGCTCCAGTTGCTGTTTTAGCTGTTAAGTTTCCTGTTGAATCTATTGCTCCAAGATCAATAGCTCCATCTACTGCTGTTGATATATTTGTAGTACCATTTATTGTTCCTGTTGTTATAGAAATATCTCCTGTAGATGTGCCAGCTGTTAAGTTTCCTGCTAACGTTTCAAGAGTTCCTGCTTTAATATCTCCAGTTGTTGTTGTTAAGTTCATATTAGTTCCTGAAACTGCATTATTAATATCTATAGCACCAGATTTTGTTGATGCTGATAATTCTGTTCCTGCATTAGCTTTTCCTGTTACTTTGATATCTCCTATATTAGTTGCCAGCAATATTTCCTCTTTTGTTGATGTTACATTTCCTATTTCTATATTTCCTCTTAATTCTTCTACTGTATTTTCTGTTGTTACACTTATTTTTGAACCTGTTAATTCATTTACTTTTATGTTTCCTGTTTCAGCAGTTATCTCTGCTGTTCCTAAAGCTGTTCCTGTTGTTATAGAAATGTCTCCATCTACTGTTGATGCTGATAAGTTTCCTTGTTTTGCATTTGCATTGGCTAATGTTATATCTCCAATATTAGTAGATGTTGTTATATTGTTTCCAGCTATGAAGTTTGTTCCTTTTATAAATCCTTCATTTGTTGTTACTTTGATGTTATTTCCTGAAGTAAGTTCATCAGCTGTGATTGTTCCTTTATTTGTTCCTGCTGTTATATTATCTGTTGAATTTATTATTCCAAGATCAATAGCTCCATCTACTGTTGTTGATATATTTGTAGTGCCTTTTACTGTTCCCGTTGTTATTGTTATATCTCCTGTTGATGTACCAGCTGTTAAGTTTCCTGCTAATGTTTCAAGAGTTTCTACTGTGATAGTTCCATTTTCTTTTGTTGTTAAGTTCATATTGCTTCCTGAAACTGCATTAGTAATATCTATATATCCAGTTGTTGTTGATGCTGATAATTCTGTTCCTGCATTTGCTTTTCCTGTTACCTGGATATTTCCTGTTCCTGTTGTCATTGTTAACTTTTGATTTTCCGCATTTGCATTAGCTAATGTTATATCTCCAGTATTAGCAGATGTTGTTATATTATTTGTTGCTGTAAAATTATTACCTTTTATAGATCCCATATTTGTTTTTGTTGTGATATTTGATGCTGTAAGATCATTAACTGTAATTGATCCTTCGTTTGTTGATACTAATATTTCGTTTCCAGTATTAATATCATTAACAACTATATTTCCTATTTCTGTTGATGTTAATTTTACATTTTTCTCAGCTGCAACGTTTTTATTTTCTGCAAAGATAATGCTGCCTGTATTTTCTATAGTTACATTAGAATTATCTCCTGTTGCTGTAATATCAGAAATAACTTTTATATCTCCTGCTGCATTGGTAATTTTGACATTTCCAGCATTTCCTTCACTCTCTTCATTAACACTAACAGTTAAACCATTTTCTCCAGTGTTATTTATTATGATATCATTTATTGCATTAGTTAAATCAATGCTGTTAAATGTATTATTAGAAGCTAAATTTATTCCTTTATTGGCTGAAGCTATTACTGTATTAGCATTAATTGTATTAGTTGCAAACTGATTAATATTTCCTCCATTTGCTGTCATAATTAATTTATTTGTAGTAATATTTGTATCTGTTTCCTCGCTACCAAGACTTATGTATCCAGCTGCATTAAGATCAGTTCTACCACTGTTAGGATCTTCAGTTTTATTATTTATATTTTCAACTTTAAGATTTGCTTCTCCAAGGACTTTAACAATTCCATTTCCTTGAATTTCTCCTAAAGTTAATCCTTTTTGATTATCAGGAACTTGAACCTCTGTGTCTCCCTTAGGTGGTTCTTCTCCTTTTACAACTTCACTGCCTGTTCCTGTTTCTGCATCAGATCCACTGTTTTTACCTGTTATATAAATATTTCCTCCAACTTCTGCTGTTATGATATTTTTATCTAAATTATTATTTTTTATTCTTAATGATCCACCATCAGTATCACCAATGTTTCCACCTGCTTCAAGAATAATATTTCCTTCTACAGAATTAATATATCCCAATTCTCCACTAACACTTAAAATGTCGCTTTGAGATTTCAGAACAATATCTTTTCCTGCATAAATTGCAGCTACTTTCATATCAGAATCAGATTTTTGATTAATATAGATACTTTCATTTGTTCTAGCAGTTAAAGTTCCTTTAAGATCAGTAGTTAATTCATTATTTTCTGCTCCTAAATCTGCACTTCCACCTTCAAGAATTAAATTATTTCCAGTAAAGTTAGTATTAGTATTGCCAACTGCATTAAATACTCCACCAATTCCAAATAATCTAATATCTTTTTCAGTTGTAATCTGACCTACATTTACTGCATTATAACCGCTTTCCTCTCCTGCTCCGCTTCTTACTGCTAAATATACATTTTCTCCAGCGTTAACATTAAGTTTTCCTGTTGAATCAGTTAATTTAATTCCTACTGCTTTTTTATTTGAAATAGTTGCTGTTCCAACTTCTTCTGTTCCATCTTTTTCATCCCAAACAACATCAGCAGCTTCTGCTGATGCAAGTTTTTTCATATTAGTATATTTTCCATCAGCATTTAGTTCATCTAATTTGATTACTGTTTCACCAGCATCTTTTCCAATACCCATTCCTGCATTTATAGTTATATTTTTACCAGTAATATTTGGATCTTTAGCCTTAGGATCAGTTGTTGATCCAGCTTCTGGGTTAGCAATAGTATCTTTTATAGCATATAGTAAATCTTCTTGTGTCCATTTAAACTCAGGCTCTTTTGTAAGTTCTTTATATTTTATATCTTCTTCCAGATAAGCATCTACAGATTCATATTGTCCATATTTTGCTTCTAACTCTGCATATCTTGACACTAAATCTATCTTCTCTTTTACAGGGGGTTCTTCTGGTTTTCCTTCTTCTAGCTTCTCTGTTTGTTGTATCTCAGGCTGTCCTGTTTCTTTGAAGTATTCTTGCAATGCTAGATAATAGTCATATTCTGTTATTATTCCTTGTTTATAATCTTCTGCTTCAGCAGTTTTCTTAGCTAAATATTCTTCACTTCCTGCAATTAGACCTGCACTCTGCCAATTTTCTATTTTTTCTTCAATATCTGCTCTGCTTGAAGTTTCTTCATTAGGATCAGGAAGAGCATCAAGCACATATCCATCTGTATTTAATATTACACTTCCATCTAAAGTTTCAATTCTACCAATTCTCATATCTCCTGAAACTTCTGTAAGAGTAATATCTCCTTTAGCTTTAGCACTTATACTTGTTGACATACTATCTTGAATATCTACAAGCTCATCAGCTGAATTTACATTTAGAGTTATTCCGCCATCTGTACTTACAAGATTAATTCTATTACCTTTTATTCCTATAGCATCTTCAATTTTCTGTGAAATATTTCCTGAAGCTGAGAAATCTATATCTTTTCCAGTAATTGATCCTATTATTGCATTTCCAGCTTTCTGATAATCACCTTTAAGTTCTATAGAAACATTCCCACCTGCATTAGCAGTCAGATTTACGTCAGCACCTAATGATGTTATTTTTATATTCTGGATATCCTTTCCAGCAGTTAAATTAATATTATCACTATAGATATTTCCACCTTTTCTTATAATGCTGTTGTCAGAATCTATAGTTACTATTCCTTTTTCTGTACTTGTATTTTTCAGATTTCCATTTAATACTACATTAGCTACACTATCAACATTAATAGTTCCGCCATTTTTAGAAGTAATAAATTCTATTTCAATAGGTTTGCTTGCATTAAGACTGTTTACATAAGTTTGAGTTGTTCCAAATGTTTCATCCCACTCATAGTAATCTGTTCCACTGAAATGTGTCCAGTTTTTATAATCAGTCCATACTCTTGGATCACTTATAATTTTTTGACTTTCATCTTTATTTACTTCATTGTGATAATGCACTATAAAATCAGCTGTTTCTTTTGATTCTTTCTGAATATAATATCCTTTTTCTTTTTCATCTCCGTTTACAGTTATAGGAATATCATATTGTGGATCTTTATCTTTCTGTGCTGTAAGTTCTTCTTTAGATTTACTTTCTCTCAATCCCCACCAAGAAAAATACTGACTCCAAGTGTATGTTTGGGTAGTAGTAGATTTTGTTCCGTTTGTCCAGTTATAACGTTGTCCTTCTTCTGGTGTATATGTATATTTTATTCCACCATCTGTAGTATATTCTGTTGTTAGATAGTTTCCTTCACTATCCTTTTTGTTTAAATCTGTTATGGAAACTTTTCCTTGTGAATTTCCATTACTGATATTACCTAAAGTAAGATTTATGTCATTATTGTTCATATTATTTGTAATATCAATATCAGCTGCTCCATCAAGTGCTACTATTCTTCCATTACCTGTACTCATTATTCTTCCAGTTAAATAAATCTGTCCACCTGTTGGATTGATATCTTCAACAATTACTTGTTTTGTAGATGGATCATAATAAGTTTGTACTACATAATACATTATATTATTGTCTTCATCGTATTTAAATCCACCATTATTTAATTTATAATTTGCTTTTATCTCACTTAAATCCAAAGTGCTGCCTTTATTACTAGACCAATTTTTATCATAGTCACTTATTTTCTTTTCTTCTGCAGCTCCAAGAGTTACTTTATAATCTTTGAAACCACTCTGAACAAGTCCATTTATATTGATATCAGTAGCACTAAGTATTATAGTTCCACCTGCAATTCTATTATTTTTCTCATAGTGAGCATCTATATTTGTTGCTGTATTACTCTTATCACTTACTTTTGTAGCATCACCTGTCGCTGCATTGTTAAATTCATTAAATAATTGTTTTTGAAGTGATTTTTGTTCATCTTCCCATCTTGATTTCTCATCAACTACTGCTACCATTCCTTCACTAGAACCTTGAACAATAGATCCTGCAGCTTTCATACTTACAGTGTCTCCTACTATACTTGAAGGTTCATCAGAAGATTTAGAAATCTGTATAATACTTCCTGTCTTATTTTCTATTTCTATTTTACCATTAGTATTTTCAACATTACCATTAATCTCAACATTTGAAACTATTGTAACTTCAGCTTCCTTATCTCCATTTGGATTTGAATCAGTTGCTACTTTTAATGATGTTATTCCATCATTTAATATACTAATCATTGGTGCCCCTGCTCCAGTTGTATCCGCAAGAATATTATTAAATTTAACCTCATCATTTTTGTATTTCTCTAACAGATTAAGATTTTTTATATGTTCATTTTTATCTGCCTGAGCTATAGTTTTATTTCCTATGTCTCTATTATTAAAAGTTATCTTTCCACCAGCTTCTCCAATTATTACGTCTCCAATTTTTAGATACAGATTAGATTTATTTGTAATTGTAACTGTTGGATCTCCTGTAGCAGATAAACTTCCTCCACCTATAAAGTTATCAGACTTGATAGTAATATCTCCACCAGATGCTACTATATCAGGAATTTCAATATAGCTTATCTCTAGATTTTTCACAGGTACAAGATTACCATCTTTATCTTGAGTTGCTACTCCTGCTTCAAGCATTTGAGCTAATAGAGCAGTTTGTTCAGCTTTATAACCTAAGTTAGCTGGACTGTTAGGCTCAGGGTTTTCAGCTATCATTCTTTCTAACTCTCTATAACGATCCATTAATGTATTAGTAAAATCTTCTGATTTTATTTCTATGTTAATATCTTTTCCTATCACTTTTCCATTTAATGTTCCAGTTATATTACCCTCAGCATATGTTCCTATAATTTCAACATCTTTATTAGTATTGAAAACACCGTCTATTTTTATATCTTGTTTTGCATATATTCCTGCACTTAAATTACCATCAGCTTTAACATAGTTATCACTATTTACTTTAGAATTTGGAACCCCATTTTCTGACTGCATATAGTCACTTGTTTTATTATCTCCTGTTATCCAAGTATACTTTTGTCTTGCTTCTTCTATCTTATTAGTTCCTGTTCCGGCTTCCAAATTAATACTACCTACACTTTCAACGATAGAACCACTATTAATATTAATTTGATTTTTTTGATTAATACTATTATTAAAACCAGGAAGAGGAATTCCTACAAGTGCTTCTGTAACTGTTTCTGCTGAAACTTTTAATGTTAAATCAGCCTCTGCTCCTGCAGAATCTTTTCCAGCATAAAGATTAATATTATTTGTACTATGAAGTTTGCTGCTTTCAGCTATATCAATTGTGTTATTTCTATTAATTTTACTGTTTGAATCTGCTTCAGCAACTCCCACTGCTCCATCAGCTTCTGCTATTGTACTCACTCTTGCTTGGAAAATATCATTTGCAGCTAATGTTATATCCTGATCAGCTTTATTTGTTGTTAATTCTGCATCTGTACCTATAGCCACTTTATTATTAAATGTTATATCACTATCTATATTTATGTCTGTTCCAGAACCTGCTCCACCAGATTTACCGCTTCCACGCAGATTTATTTCTCCTGTTGCTTTAGCATCATAAGTCTGTTTTTGATTAGTATTTACTGCAACATTTTCACCAATATTTATCTCTGCTTTTTTATCAATATCACTTTCAACTTTTATTAACTGAACTGCTACTCCACCATAATTTTCTCCATCAACAATTAATGGAACTATAATTTCATAGCCGCTCGGATTACTTTCAGTTTTTTCAACTTTCTTTTGGCTTGATTTATTTAGGTAAACAGCATTTTCAGCTAGAACTGCTACACTTCCTCTGCCTTCTACTTTTGCATCATTTAAGAAGTTTACTTCAGTTCCTCTGTTATTATTATTTCCTATATTATTTATAACCTGTAATCCATTTACAGCTAATCCTCCACCTTTAGTAGAAGAAGCTTTAAGATTTAAAGTGTCTGTTTCCTTTGCAGTAACATTCATTTCTTTATTAACATTCCAGTTACCACCTATATTTACAACAGTAGAGTTATTAATTGTATTACTAAGAATACCTGAAGCATTTCCATCAATAGAAATAAGAGCCCCTCCATCTCCTTTTACTCTGCTGTCTATTTCTGTATCTGTTCCGGCATTTATATTATAAATATTAGCATTTCCGCCTTTTACATTTATTTCTGTTTTTCCTGTTGAAATAGATGTAGCTTGATTAATTCCAGTAGCATATGCTCCACCTATATTTAATCCCTCTGCTGTAACTTTAATTTTTGTATTATTTAAAGCTGATACTGCTACATCACTCAATTCTTTTTCACTTGTATCATAGTAATTTTGCTTTTCTATATTTACTGTTGCTTCCCCATTGTTTTCTGCTTTTGCTTCATTTACTTGAACTCCGGCTGTTAGTCCACCACCGTTTGCAATAGTTTTAGCTTCCAAGGAATTAAATCCACCTTGAGTAATAATACCTGCGCCTAATTTAATTATATCACCAGCTATAGTATTTCCTGCATCTATATCAAGTGATGTTTTTCCAGAATATAAAGCATATGAATTTGATACTCCAACTCCTGCTAAGGTTCCAAATGCAACACTTCCTGTTTCAGCTTTTATTCTTGGAACACTTATAGCTGATACAGTTAAATCTCTTCCTTGCAGTTTATTATTAGAATTTTTTATTGCAATAATATTTGTACTATTATCTTTAGCAGTTGCTTCCACACCGACACCTGAAAGTACTCCTGCTGAACCTCCTATTGCTGTTACTTCTAATTTTCCTGTTTTTTCTGTATAAATATTATTATCTCCACCAACAATTTTTGTACCCTCTTCTGTTTTTTCTGTAACTGCGGCAGCTTCAATAGTACTGCTTTCTATATTTATTCCCATATTGCTTTCGTTTTCACTTTTAGCAATTATAGCTCCACCTGTAACAACTCCAACACTCAATCCTGATGCTTTATTTATAAGTTCAGAACTGTCCTTTGCTGAAATATCTATACTGTTTCCTAATAAATCAGCTCCAGTTATATTTACAAAATTATTTCCTTTTGCATTAATTTCACTATAAGCAGCTCCAAGACCAATTACTCCTCCTGAACCTTGATATATTTCTGCTGATGCAGTTCCATTAATTTTTGCTTCTGCAGCAAGTTTTTCTGCTGCTTTCATCTCTGCATTACTTATTGTTATGCCAAGATCTCTTACTATATCTGTAATTCCTACTGAAGCAGAAATACTTATTCCACCTACTGTTCCGCCACCGCTTGTTATATTGACATTGTCATTTTCTACAGCTTGTATCGTTACGTTGTCCGCAGTTATTCTGCCAGAAGATATATTTACTTTGATTCCTTCATCTTTTGTATTTTCTCTTCCTGTCTTATCTGCAGTTACTTTATATCTATCTTCATATTTTACTATTGTTTCTTCTTTGTCTTCTTCTTTGTCTTCTTCTTGTTTTTCTTTTTCAGCTTTTTCATTCAGTATATCTGCTGCAAGCCCATCAATTTTGCTGCCCTGACCACCATTGGCTGCTTCTATTTTTCCTTGAATATCTGTTTCAGAATCTCTTTCTACTATAGCTGTTCCTATACTATTTACAGCTACATTAGTCCCTGCTGCTACTCCTCCTACTCCAGCACTTACTATCAATTGATCTATATCTCTATTTTCTGTAGACGCAATTATTACATCAACAGGACTGCTGCTGAAATTTTCTATATTTGTATTATTTATATCTGTTATAGTACTACTGTTTATAGTATTTACTGTAATTGTTGCTGCAACTCCGGCTGTTCCACCTGCTGAGGCTGATATTGGTTTTACTTTCATTGCTAGATTATTAATTGTTGCTATATTAATAAGCCCTGAAGTTTCTCCTTCTTCTGTTCCTTCTCTTTCTTTTTCTGTTACTATAACAATATCACTGTTATCTATGTCTGTTTTTACTATATTAGAAATATTATTTACAGATACTACACCTGATACACCAGCTACTCCTCCAACTCCGGCTGATATCATCAAATTATTTAGTTCAGAATTATTTTCGGTATTTATACTTATCTGCTTTTTAGCTCTTATAGTTGAATCTGAAACTTTAGTTTCTGTTATATTTTCATCTTTTGTTACACCAATTGCTGCTCCTACTGCTGCTGTTCCAGCTCCTGTTGCTGCTACATTTCCCATATTTACAATACCAGTATGTGCAGTATCAATATCTACTGTTTCTCCCTCAATGGCTGTCATGATTTTTCCATCTTCTGCTGAAGAGATTATCAGTTTTGTTTCTCCTTCAAGCTGAGTTACTGTCACTGTTGCACCAACAGCTGCGGCTCCAGCTGCGGCTCCGGCAACTGTCATTGATGAAATCCCCTGTTTAGAATCAGTATCTATTTTTACATTGTCTGTAACTCTGATTTGGGCACCTGATATTAATGTTTCCGCTGTTCTATCTATCAAATGAGTATCGGAAGCCCCGCCTATTCCTGCTGCTGCAGCTGCCGCTACTGTTCCTACAAATCCAATACTGTCTGTGTAATCTCCTGTATGAATATAAGCCTCTTTACCAAAAATAGATGATTTATTTATATTTGTTTTTGTAGTTCCTGATATTTGATTTACATTAACTGTTCCATTAACTGCTGCTTTTCCGGCAAATCCTCCATTAGCTAATAAAGATTTTAATGTATGAGTAGATGAACTATCTGCTACAATTCCTTTATGAAGTGATTCTACTCTATTTTCAGTTAAATTATCATCTAATTTCAATTCTTCTACTAATCCATCTACAACTTCATTAACCTTACCATTAGTTGCTATATTTTCATCTGTTGCTCCATAAGCAGTTAGTTCAGCTTCTTCTATTGAAACAACTGTATCTCCTGACAATTCATTTACAGTTGTTGATACACCTACTGCTGCTGTTCCGGCTGCTGATAAAGTTCCTGCGTAGTTAGATATTATATCATCGCTTTGAGCTATTACTCCTATATTTCCCTTAGCAGTCAGATTTGCTCCATCTTTTATAGAAACTTTGTTATTATTTTCCAATTGATTTACTGCAACTGAACCAGTTACTCCTGCTGTTCCTCCAGCTCCAACACCTATTCCTATATTTGTAATCTCTGCTCTTGAAATTCCTTTTACCAATGCTTCTTTTACTTTTTGAGTTCCACCGCTTAGTACTGCAGCTGTATCTTGAGTTATCTGATTTACAGAAACTCCTGCTCCTACTGCTGCTGTTCCAGCTCCAGCTACTACAGAAGCATTTGATATGATATTTCCCTTATTATTTGCTGTTATATTAAGATTTACATTTTCTCCAACATCTTTATCTACATCAGCATCTTTTAATTCAGCATTTACTTTTTTATTTACTATAGCCGTACTTGCTGCTCCTTGTACTGCTACATTTCCAGCTCCGCCTAATGATACTGCCACATTCAGTATTTCAGAATTGTCATCTGCTGATATATTTATAGCTCTTTCATTTTCAGCGTCTTCAGCTGTTGTTATATTCGCTTTATTTATCTCTGCTGTTACATTATTATCAATTTCACTATACGCTACTGCTCCACCCACAGATACTTTTCCTGAACCTGTAATTCCTCCTACAATATTCATTAAATCATCACTATTTTCAGCTTTTACATTAAGTTTTTTAACTCCATTTAAAACAACTGCATCATAGCTATCATCTGATACAGTATTATTTTCATTTTTATCTTTTTCTCTTCCTATTATTGCTTCTGTTGTATTATTTACTGTATTTATAGCAACTGTTCCAGCTATTGCTTCTGAACCAGAAGCTGACACTCCTGCTCCTATAGTATATATTTCAGCATCACTGTTTGCCGTTACTTCTACTTCTGAAGCTGTTATTTCTGTACTTTGCTTATCTTTATTCTTTTCTGTATTTATTATTCCTGCTAATGTTTCATTTTTTACATTACTGTTTGCAAGAACTGCCCCTATTGATGTTCCTTTAGATGCTGATATCTGTCCTCCTACATTTACTTCAAATGCAGTATTTTTAGCATTTGCTGCTACTTTATCTGCTGTTATTACAGAATCAACTATCTGTGCACTTACTTTATTTGCTAATTCTTGCCATGATACAGATCCCATGGCACCAAATTTACCTGTAGATGCAGCTACTCCTCCTGCTGCTCCTACTATAAATGTATCTGCTGAAGCTCCCGCTGTTACATTTCCTGTTGTATTAATAACAGAATTATCGATAGTTGCTGTAAAATTATTGTTTATTTTATCATAAATAACTCCTGCACCTACTCCTGGTCCACTGGCTCCTGATCCAATTGCTCCTGAAATAACTCCAGCCGCTGTTATTATAGTTGTTCCTTTTTTATTATCATTAATTTGTGAAAGATTTTCATCTGCTTGTCCAGATTCTGATGTTTTTTTACTATATCCTCCATCTGCATTTTGCTTAGTATAATCTCCCTCTGTTGAAGACAAATCAAGTTCACTGTAATAATCGCTTCCATCAGTGTCTATTCCTCTATCATTTAAATAATTAATATATGTATTGTCTGCATTTTTTGTTCCTGTTTCTATTGGACTATCTCCAGCTGTTACTGATATATTATCTGAGTTTGTGATAGTTGCATTGCTTATTCCAGAGTTAACACTATTGTCAACTTCATTGTACACTACAGCTCCTTGAAAACTTGCACTAGAAGAGCTGCTACCTGAAGTACCGTCTCCGCCAGATGCTACTACTCCTATTGCTGCAGCTGCGGTTACCTGTGTCATATTTAAAGTTCCATCAACTAACACATTTCCAACATTATGATAAGTTCCTCCTTTTATTCCAGCTGTTACATCATTATTAATAATTCCAACTGTAATAGCTCCTCCTGCTGCTCCTTTTCCTTTTCCAGCTTGAATATTAACTCCGCCTGCTATTTGAATTCCAGATTCTTCTGCTGTAACATTTATATTAGTTTTATCTTGGTTTAATGATTTATCTTTTGTTCCTATTTCAGTTTCTTCTCCACCTAACAGAGCTGTTGTATCATGATTAATTATATTAAGAGAAACTGATGCTCCTCCCATATAAGTGTTCCCATCATTAGAAAGCCCAAGACCAAGTCCTGCTGCTGTTACTACAGAATTATTTTCTGCATTTACAGTAATACTATCTGTTTGTCTTATTTTTACATTATTTACTATAGCATTTGTTGTGTTATTTAATACATTAAGTCCTACTGCACCTTCAACTGCTACTGAAGTTTTGTTGTTTCCTGTACTGCTAGTATTACCTACATTTTGACTGCCGCCTTTACTGCTCCAGTTAATAGCAGCTGCTCCACTCCATGCTCCAGTAAATCCATTATCCTTTGCTTCAACAACTATATTTTTCTTGTCATCATTTCCAGACAACACGATATTAACTCCATCTATTCCAGCTGAAGTTTCTGTGTTATTTAAGTTTATTGAAACACTTCCTGCACCTGCTATATCAATTTTATTTTGAGAACCATTCCCACCTGTATTAGTATTTCCTCCTTGAATGGTTCCGTTTATTCCCATTCCTTGCTGTACCATTCCTGAAGTTAGATTTCCAAGTCCATTATTGGCATTTGTTTGGGCATTTCCTACAGCAGACGATGCGTTTGTACCTGTAATTCCTATATTTCCAACACCAGCTCCATTTGATTTTTTATCTGAACTAACTCCTCCTGCTACACTTATTGCATTAATCATTCCACTTGTTTCAGCATTTATTGCAAGGCTTTCAGCAGAAATTGTTCCTTTTTCTTCTGTTTCTTCTTTGACAATATCGTTATCTTTTATTTCTGCTTTTGTTATAATATCATATTCGTTTACAGCTGCTGAAGCACCTATTGCTACATTTCCGCCTTGAGCCAATGCTCCTGCCACATTTGTCAGAGATGCATCATTGCTGGCAGATATTTGTACAGCACCATTAGAACCAGTTATATCTACTTCATCATCAATAGATACAATACTGTTGTTAATTCCATTGTTATAACTTACCATTCCATTAATAGCAGCTTCTTCACCTGAATGACCCGAACTTAAAGAAGCTGTTACATTGAACACCTTATTATCTGTACCTATAGTTATATTATTACCTTGAAGTTTTGTTTTTTCTGTTATTGTTATACCTGATTTATTTTCTGAAGTCTGCATGTTAAAAGAACCACCTACTGAGGTAGCTTTTCCATTTTCTCCTGCAGTTTCAAAAATTCCAATATTCAGATCTTGTATATTTCCAACAATACTTACAGTATCTGCTTTTACATTAGATTTTATATCTAAATTTCCTGAAGAAATAATATCTACATTTCCTATATTTATTGTGCTGGAATTTGTAAGATTATTAATTGCAACAGAACCTGCTGCTCTTAAACCGCTTCCTTTATCATTATTATCATTAGCAGCAGTACGAACATAGAAGTTTCCATAATTTCCACCATCTGCAAATGCTAAAGCACTTTCCACCATTTCTTTAAATAAGTTTAAGTCCTCTACAATTTCATCTCCTATTTCTTTAGGAATATCTGTAGGCAGTCCTGTTACTAATCCCTCTAATTCAGTTATAAGAGTAAGACTGTCTTTAGCTATCTTTCCTATTCTAGTTAAAGTATTTTCAGAGAAGAAAGAATCTGTTCCTCCAGCAAGTCCTCCCTCTTCACTTTTTAATGCTGTTCCAAGTTCTTGTAATTGAGTTATAATATTATTTATTTCTTCTAATTTTTCTTTAATATCTCCTACAAGACCTTCAGCTGTAGTTGAAGTTGTTAAAGCAACACTTAGTTTATTTTTAGCATCTGTTAATTCTTCTATCATTTTTTCTATACGATTATACTGCATTATTACATCGCTGGTAATATTAACATTTGCACCTTTCAGCTGTGTATTTTCAATAACTGTATCTAATGTACTTTCTTTTTGGCTATCAATAACTATTGATGAAGTGTTGAAAATATCAGAATACATTACAGCTAAACTTACTGCACCCTCTTTCGCTGAAGAAGTAGTTCCTCCAGTACCTTTTTTAGCTCCAGAATATGTATCTCCTGTTATAGAAACTTTAGTATCTCCAACTTCTGTTTTAGAACTTATATTTAAATCTCCTTTAGTTTCAATAGTGCTATTATTAATTTTTATATTTGAACTATTCTCTTCTAAAATAACTCCAACAGCTGCTCCTGCTTGTACTTTACCTTTACCTGTTGATGTTCCACCGCCTTGAGGAGCACGAGCTTGTGGAGCTTGTTCGCCAAACATTCCCTGAATCTTTGTTACGAAACTATCAAACTGTCCTTCCACCATTGTTGTTTTTTTAGCAAATTTACTTCGATCTATTCCCATTGTATTATCAGAAGTTATAGTATTTGATATAGTATTTGTTGAAGTTATACCCATATTTCCTGATGAATTTATTCTGCTGTTATCTATTTCTATTGTCGAACTGCTGTCATGTTCAACTACATTTATAGCTGTTCCAAGTCCAAGTTTTCCACTAGTTCTAGTTGAACCACCACTAGATCCAGGTTTTTTACTTGGAGCTCCCTCTGCTGCAACAAGAACTGTTGAACTTATATTGTTTTCAGCAGCTGAAGATACAGCCAAAGCTCTTTCTGAAGTTAAGACTGCCTTATCTTTTATAGATACTTTTGAAGCATTATTTCCTGATATTACACCTAAACCTAAAGTAAAAGTTTCCCCTGCACTTTGAGATGCTGCATTAAGATTTAAATCAGTTCTTGATACTGCATTTATATTCATATCTCCTTTTGAAGATAAAACTGATTTTTCTCCTGAAATATTTACAGCTGCATCTCCATCAGTATAAATCACAGCTCCTGCTGCAGCAAGCTTTTTCCCTTTCTTCTGCTTTTTAGCCTGTTCTACAGGTGCTACTTCTGCTCCTATTTCAACTTTTATAGTATTGTCTGCTTTAATATTAAGATTTTCTCCTGCCTCTATTCCACTGTTTTCTATATTTACTGTTGCAACACTTCTTTGTACCGCTACAGAAGCATCTACTTCAAATTGTCCCAAAAATTTATTAAGCTTTTGAGTCATTTTAGATTCATTCGGTTGTTGCTCTTCTGGTTCTTCCTCTTCTGCTATATATATGCTTTCTGATACAGCTTCTATATTTACATTTTCTCCTGCTTTAATATTTGAATCCTTTATATCTACTTCCGCATTTACAGCAGCAATAGCATTTCCTCCACCGTTTTCTTCATCAGCTATATTTCTAGCTGTTGCTGATGCTGTAAAGTTTCCTGCTGCATCTATTTTTGCGCTATCAAGTTCAATTTTAGCTTCTGCCAATACAGGTCTTAATTTATCTATAGTTTCCACTAAACTTTTACCTTGTTCCATAGCTTCTTTCACTTGTGTAACGTATGCTTCTCCGCCAACTGCTCCAACTATACTAAGCAGGTCATTAAATGATTCTATCCCGCTAAGTATGTTTTCTGCAAGCTGTGAAGTTCCATCAGAAAAAGCTTTTAAAACAATATCTCCATTTTCAGTTTTTGCTGCTGTTAAATTCTTTCTATCAATATTTAAAGCTTTTAGCTGAGTATCATCCATATTTACTAAATTGCTAAAATCTGTTATTCCTGTTGCCAAAACAGCAACTGTATTGCCATTGGCATCTATAGGTTCTGCTTTATCTCCTATAGTTATATTTGCTGCATGAAGTTCTATTCTGTCAACAGCATTAATTTTTCCTTTTACAATAATAGTTCCTTGAGGGTTCAAAGGAATGGAAACATTTCCATCTTTAGGAACTATTCCTTCATAAACATTTCCAAGTTCAGCTTCTTTTAATGCATCATCGTAAGCATTTTGTGTTGGAGTCATCACATAAAGAGCTCCTGTATTAATAACCCCTGTATTTCCAACAACCATACCTGATGAACTTAAGAAAAACAGCTCTCCACCTATTTTATTATTTTTAATTGCATTCACTGTTCCTTCAACTTTTATTTGATTATCAACAAAATTAAATAATCTGTTAGCTTCATTTGTACTATCCTTTTGTTTAAAATACATATTAGCTATTTTATCAGCTTCCAATTCAAATTTATTAAAATGGTTAAAAGCATTTTCTCCATTAACTTTTCCTGCCCAGATATTTGTAATATCTCCTTTATCAACTACAGTATTTAATTTATCTCCAGCTGTTATCTCTCCGCTGGCTGTCATAGAATTAATTAAAAATCCCAATGCAGCAAGCATAGCTGTAGATTTTTGTATAGCTGTATAATCATTAAGTTTTATTTTTTCCCCCATAATATATCCTCCTTAAATCCTAATCCCTAAAAAGAATAACTTGCCATTATATGAACTCTGCTGGAATCAACTTCCATTCCCACATCTTCAAAGTTCTTGTTTAATGGAACACCAAGTGTCGCAGATATTGCTGCTTTACCCTTTACAGTAACCCTGTAACCTATTCCTGTCGAATAAATCATATTTTCATCAAAAGCATTTTCTCCATAAAGAGCTCCTCCGTCTAAAAATACAAATATATCTCCCTTTTTCTTAAAGAACGGCAAAGAAAATTCTGCTGAAAGAGAAACTCCGCTGTCTGCTCCCATAAAGCTTTCTGTATATCCACGAACGCTGTATGATCCTCCCACATAAAACTGATCTGTTGAAGGAAGATAATCATCAAAAGAATATTGTCCGTTTAATCTCAGCGACAACATCTTGTTATTTTTAAAAGCCTTTTGATACATAAAAACTGTATCATATTTTGTAAAATCTTTTGTATTTGTTGTCAGACTTTCCCAAGATCCCATTGAAAAATTATGTCTGTTGTAAAATACACTGCTGTCTCCATATTTTGTATATGTAATACCTGCTGTATAACGTGTAACATCATCATCTACCCACGGAATTCCCATGAAATCTGTTTTGGAATTCTGTTGTGCAAAATCAAATGAAATTTCCAGTTTTTTATCTGATTTAACAATTAAAGGATGAGTGATAGTCACTCCATAACTTGACGATTCACCTTCTACATCCACATCTTTAAGAGGTCCGTCCACTATCTCTACTGTACTTGCAGAATAGTTTAATCCCAAACGTGTTCCTTTTTTTGTTATTGGAATACTATAGGAAACTGCACCTGAAACTGTTCCGTCAGAACCCATTCCTGTTATGCTCAGCTGATCTCTGTAACCAAAAAGACTATTGTTTACATAGTTAGCTCCTCCACGATACTCTCCGCTTGTTTCAGAACCTGCATTATCCACAAAAACAGAATACTGATGTTTCTCAGGCTCATAAACATTCAGATTATAGTCTGTTGTGCCGGGAAAATCTCCTGCCTCCATCTCTACCCTCATCTGAATATCATTTGTCCCGTTAAACCATAAAAGGCTGTTGTTTAAATCTGTTATTTTTGAAACCTCTCCTGCTGTTAAATCTATCCTTTTTCTTATATAATTTTCTTTTGTGCTCTTGTTTCCAAAAATGTCAATATTTCCTGTTTTACCTTCTACAAGAATTATTGCTACATAACCATTGGATATTGTCTGTGGAGGAAGCCCTGCCCTGCACACTATATATCCCTTTTCATAATAAAGTTCGTTTATTTTATTTACAAGTTCGTATAAATCATTTACTGTAATTTTCCTTGAAACATATGGTGCTGATACTTTATCCAATTCTTCTTTTGAAAACACCTGTGACGGAGAAAATCTTACTCCTTGAAGTTTAAAGCTTATTTCTCCTGCTGCACCTCCATGAAGTTTTTCAGCAGCTTTTTTCTCTATCTCTTCCATATTTTTTATTTTTCTCTCTTCAATCTCTTTGTTAATTCTCTGCTGTTCAAAGAACTCCCTGGTGTGATTTAACATAACTCCTGCGTCAGAATGTCCAGGCGGCAGTTCTTTTGGAACTTCTACTGCAAATACAGATGTGCTTAGTCCTAATATTCCTAATATTTTTCCCCATTTTATATTCAGCCCTAGTACCTTCATATTTCCCCCTTATGCCCAGCTTTTCTTCAAACATTATTATATTTTGCTTTTATTAAAAAAAAGTATTAAAAAGCTAGTATCTCTTTTTTATGAAACCTATATACAAATGTATAAATTACTATAAGCTTTTATACATATTTATATTTTAAAAAAAGTATTAAAATTTTAGTATTC
>OGZM01000778.1_pt1 | contig 34677 bp, 30 predicted proteins | sample 1576821 | NCBI WGS metagenome assembly OGZM01 (sample SAMEA3541491, study PRJEB24748) | human gut metagenome | biome: human gut; feature: human-associated habitat; material: faeces | place: China | collected 2012
AATTATTTTTTAATAAAGGTAATGCAATAATAAATTTAGTTCCCACGTTCAGGTCACTTTCCGCCCGGATCGTCCCCTTATGTTCTACGATAATTTTCTTCACATAAGCCAATCCTAAACCAAAGCCCTTCACATCGTGCAGATTACCTGTATGTACACGATAGAACTTTTCAAATATCTTTTTCAGGTTCTCCTTCTTGATACCAATACCGTTGTCCTGTATCGAAATCATCAGTTTACCCGACTCATTCCACGTTCTTACTTTCAGTTCCAAATCCTCTTCCGGCTTCTTATATTTCACCGCATTATCCATCAGATTAAAGATTACATTTGTAATATGCATCTCATCCGCAAATATAACAGGATCAGTAGCCTCAAGGTTCGATGTTATCTTACCATTATACCGTTCCACCTTCAATGCAAAAGTGTTGACAACTCCCGTAATCAATTCGTTCGCATCAATCTCTTTCATCTTCAAAGTCGCCTTCTGACGGTCGAACATCGACATCTGAAGCACTTTTTCCACTTGGAAACGCAACCTCTTGGTTTCATCATTAATGACTCCCGATATATGCTGGAACATCTGTGGAGATTTACCTACCGCCGGATCTTTCAACATTTGTGCCGCCAAGGAAATGGTCGATATCGGTGTCTTAAATTCATGTGTCATATTATTGATAAAGTCATTCTTCATCTCCGTCAGCTTCTTCTGCCGGAATACGATATAAATCGTAAAGATAAATGTCACCAACAATACCAGTGTAAATATCAACGACGGAATCATGAAGCTCACCGAATCAAAGAGATAATCCCTTCTCCCCGGAAAATGAACTTTCAAAACACTCGTCTTTGCAGGTGGATCATTCTTAAACAATGCCTGCTGATAAGCCTCATCACTTCCTTTCTCTTCATAGTCCGCACAACGATAAACACTTCGTCCTTCTTTATCAAGCACTTCATAATGGAAAGGCAGATCTATACCATTATTATATAAATTCGCTTGCAAATAACCGTTCAAATCCCCGAACCGAACCCGTTCTCCAATTGATTTGTCACTTGCACGCCTAATCATATCCAAGACCACCTCATCCAGCAAAGCCCGCTGATACATATAGCGATTCTTAATAGCCTCCAACATCGAATTAGAAGTCTGGGGAATCGTATTTCGCCCACGTACCATTACTTTAGGAAGTTCGGACGGTTTGATAGTCATTACTCTCATTTCAAAATCAGAAATAATTTTTCCATCCCGTGACTTCACTTTGAATCGTTGTGTTGACTGAACCACATCATCCTGTCTTAATGAAGAATTATTCTCAGTCAGAGCTTTTCTTTCTGCTTCTGTAATATCTTCAACCAACCAACGCTGGGTTTCAGCATATTCTACATCCTTGGAAACCTGGCTCAAACTATTGCGTACAGCCGAGTCAAACTGTTCCTTCCGGGTTTTCATCATTTCCTCTATATAACTTACCTGCAAATACAGCAGGCTAAGGAAGGAAAGCCCCATTACAATACCTAATATCCAAATTGTTGACTTCTTCATAGCAACAAAATTAACACTCCCTAATTAACACTCCTAACACATTAACTTGATTTAACCGGAACTTTCCGGAAATTAACCGTAAGAGGCTATTTAGGTTGTATTCTGATTACTACAACAATAAAACCCCTTCTTTGGTTTGCAAATTTAATAAAAAATTAAATCTTTTCCTTGCGTTTTTCTATCTTTATTAATCATAGTTAAACAAAAACCGTCGTCTTTTACTTAAAAAAGACGACGGTTTTAACAGTATCAAGAGAATTACTAGTTATTCTTCTGTCTGTTTAGCTTCAAAATCCTTAATCAACTTATCCTGAACATCTGTCGGAACAAGCTCATAACTAGAGAACTTCATAATGAACGAAGCACGGCCGCCGGTCAGCGAACTAAGAGCAGTAGAGTAAGATGACATTTCCTTCAAAGGTACTTTAGCCACTAGCTTTTCAAAACCTTTTTCACTACTCATACCCATAATCATGGCACGACGTCCCTGGAGATCCCCCATTACATCACCCATTTTATCAGACGGCACAAATACTTCTACATCATAAATCGGTTCCAAAATCTTCGGGCCTGCATTTTTGAAGGCTTCGCTGAAAGCATTACGCCCTGCAAGCATGAAGGAAATTTCATTTGAATCTACCGGGTGCATCTTTCCATCGTACACAATAACACGAACGTCACGAGCATACGAACCTGTCAACGGGCCTTGCTCCATACGTGCCATAATACCTTTCAGGATAGCAGGTAAGAAACGGGCATCGATAGAACCACCTACGATACTATTAATAAACACCAGTTTACCACCCCATTCCAACGGCACTTCTTCGGTACCTTTCACATTTATCTTAAATTCCTGTCCGTTAAACTTATATGTATCGGGCACAGGCATACCTTCTTTGTAAGGTTCTACAATGAGATGCACTTCACCGAACTGACCGGCACCACCAGACTGTTTTTTGTGGCGATAATCTGCACGGGCAGCTTTTGTGATCGTTTCACGATACGGAATCTTCGGTTCTTCATATTTCACCTGAAGTTTCTCGTTATTTTCCAGACGCCATTTCAAAGTACGTAGATGGAATTCACCCTGTCCGTGCACTAGCGTTTGCTTCAGTTCTTTTGATTGTTCAATTACCCATGTCGGATCTTCCTCGCGCATGCGGTTCAAGATAGTCATCATCTTTTCCACATCAGCCTCGTTCACAGGTTTGATCGCACGGGAATATTTTGAATTCGGATATTTGATAAAATTAAACTTATAATCGCAGTCCTTCCCGTTCAGGGTATTACCCGTTTTCACGTCTTTCAGTTTCACGGCAGCACCAATATCACCGGCTTGCAGTTCTTCCACTTTCACACGGTTGCCACCGGCTACGACATAAATCTGTGCAATGCGTTCTTTCGAACCGCGGTCCGCATTCAACAAGTCGTCTCCTTCGCGCACTTTACCACTCATTACTTTAAAGTAGGAAACTTCACCGATATGCGGTTCTACACTTGTCTTGAAGAAATAGAGAGATTCCGGACCGTTAACATCCGGAGCCACTTCTTTACCTTCCGTATTCTGTACTTTCGGCATTTCGGAAACAAAAGGAACAACATTTCCCAAAAATTCCATTAAACGACGAACACCCATGTCCTTACCTCCACAGACACAGAATACCGGGAACATACCTCTTGCAACCAATCCTTTACGAATGCCTTCACGCATTTCGTCTTCCGAAAGAGAGTCTTGTTCGAAGAACTTTTCCATTAGCCCTTCATCATTTTCGGCAGCGGCCTCCACCAATGCTTTATGCATTTCCGTAGCCTTTTCCAGTTCTTCGGCAGGAATATCTTCAATCACAGGAGCCCCACCCTCGGGTTTCCACGAATATTTCTTCATCAACAGTACATCAATCAAAGCATTGAAACCAGGACCGGTAGAAATAGGATATTGGATAGGAACAACTTTAGAGCCATAAGCTTCTTTTAATTGTTCCAGGATATTATCATAGTCGCATTTTTCGTTATCAAGCTGGTTGACTAGAAAAATAACAGGTTTATTCAGTTTTTCTGTATATCGGAAATGATTTTGCGTACCGACTTCGACGCCGTATTGGCCATTAAGAAGAATAATTGCTGTGTCGGTCACATTTAATGCAGTTACAGTACTGCCTACAAAGTCGTCCGAGCCCGGACAATCTATAATATTGAGTTTTTTATTGTTCCATTCTACGTGGAGAACGGTGGAGAAAACGGAGTAACCATACTCTTGTTCAACAGGGAAATAATCACTAACAGTGTTTTTTGCGGCAATAGATCCGCGACGTTTTATAACACCACTCTCGAAAAGCATCGCTTCCACGAGAGTGGTTTTCCCAGAGCCAGAACTTCCCAACAAGGCAATGTTCTTGATTTCATTAGTCTGATATACTTTCATAATACACAAGATTTAAATAATTACTTAGTATGACTCACATACCATTCATTTAGTGTTGCGCAAATTAGGGATTTATTGGGGGAAAAACAACATTTAGGGCAGTGTTACTAAACAATGTTATGTAGCATATACTTAACATGAACAATTCCGCTTAGTATAAATTTGCTTCCTCAACAGAAACAATTTAATAGTTCATTACCTATTCGGAAATATTCATATACAGCGGTGTTTTGTGTTAAGAGAAAACAATTCTTTGATATATTATCCGATAATAGTCTTACTTTTGCACCTACAAAACTCAAACAGCATAGCTATGGCAGGTATCTATCTTCATATTCCTTTCTGCAAGACCCGTTGCATCTATTGTGATTTTTACTCAACTACCCGTAGTGAACTAATAACACGCTATATACATGCCCTATGCAATGAACTGGAAATGAGGAAAGAATATTTGAAAGAGGAAAAGATAGAAACTGTTTATTTCGGCGGCGGTACTCCTTCCCAATTAGGAGAAGAAGATTTCCAACAAATATTTAAAGCCATACAAAAGCATTACGGACTGGAAGATTGCCGGGAGATTACCCTGGAAGCTAATCCGGACGATTTATCCAAAGAATACCTGCAAATGCTATCGGCTCTTCCCTTCAACCGCATCAGTATGGGAATACAAACTTTCGATGACGCAACTCTCAAATTATTGAAACGCCGCCATAATGCCCGGACTGCCACCGAGGCCGTCCGCAGATGCCGGGAAGCCGGTTATCAAAATATCAGTATCGACCTCATATACGGACTGCCGGGAGAAACCAAGGAACGGTGGGAGAAGGATCTTCGACAAGCTATCAGCCTGAATGTAGAACACATTTCCGCTTATCATCTGATTTATGAAGAAGATACACCTATATATAATATGTTGAAGCAACATCAAATATGTGAAGTAAACGAAGATTCCAGTCTGGAGTTTTTCACGCTACTGATAGAATATCTTCAAAAGGCAGGATACGAACACTACGAAATATCCAACTTCTGTCGTCCCGGCTACTATTCCCGTCACAACACTTCATATTGGAAAGGAATTCCTTATTTAGGATGCGGACCTTCTGCACATTCTTTCAATGGAACAACACGCGAATGGAACATTTCTTCTATCGACCGCTATATAAAAGGTATTGAAGAAGGGCAACGGGTCTTCGAAACCGAGTATCTCGGCCCGACCACCCGTTACAACGAATTTATTATCACCACCATGCGTACCGTATGGGGTACCCCCATAGAAAAGCTAAAACAACTGTTCGGGATTGAGATGTGGGAGTATTGCCGGAAAATGGCAACTCCCTACCTGAAAAGCGGCAAATTGGAAGAATATGAGGGCGCTTTACGCCTGACCCGTGAAGGGATTTTCATTTCCGATAGTATTATGAGCGATTTACTCTGGGTAGACTAAAAAACTAAGCTATAAGCCGATGACCGAATCTGAAGTTAGAAAGTTATTACGGCAAATGAAGGAGCAGGATTCGCAAACTGCTTTCCGCGACTTCTACGACATGACTTATGACCGTCTTTTCCGTATTGCCTACTATTACGTAAAGCAAGAGGAATGGTCACAAGAAATCGTTCTTGATGTTTTTCTCCGACTCTGGAAACAACGGGACACACTGCTCGATGTAAGAAACATCGAGGATTATTGTTTCATTCTAGTCAAAAACGCTTCACTCAACTATCTGGAGAAGGAATCAAAGTACACCACTGTCCATTCTTCTTGCTTGCCGGAACCGCAGGAACAAAGTTGTTCACCCGAGGAGACATTAATTACCGAAGAATTATTCGCTCTTTACGTCAAGGCGCTTGACCGCTTGCCGGAACGTTGCCGTGAAGTCTTCATCCGTATCCGAGAGGAACATCAAAGTTATGCCCAAGTAGCCGAGGAGCTCGGTATTAGCACCAAAACCGTAGATGCCCAACTTCAGAAAGCTGTCAGCCGGTTGAAGGAAATGATTGCAAGCAGTCAGATAGAAAGTTATTAAGAAGAAAATGGAATACGTTTATATTTAACCTTTATTTACTAAATACGAATAGGGAAATTCTGGTTACCTCCGGTCTTTATCAACAAATAAACCGAATAGAATATGAAGTATACCGATACAGAATTGGAAACGATACTAAGCAAGCTCATCGCTTCCACACGCTCGCCACGTGGGCGCTTTTCAGCAGTAGCCAGCTATCCGCAGTTGGAAAAGCGACTAAAACCACATATCCGGTGTTTATTCCCGACGCGTATGCGTATATTGGCAGCAGCGGCAGCTGTTATTCTGCTCTGTCTTTCGGTAGGAACAGTATATTTATATATGCAACCGACTTCACTCCAAACAGTATCCACAATGGCCGAAACACGTAATGTCATCCTGCCCGACGGCAGTTCTGTACTGTTGAACCGTCATTCGTCGCTATCCTATCCGAAGCGGTTCAAGTCGGACAACCGGGAAGTACAACTCACCGGAGAAGCCTATTTTGAGGTTAGCAAAGACCAGAAGCACCCGTTTATCGTACAGACCGAGCACATCAACGTACAAGTGTTGGGAACTCACTTCAATGTGGACGCCTATCGTAACAACCCGGAGGTAAAGACTACTTTATTGACAGGTTCGGTAGCAGTCAGCAATAAAAGTAATTCTGTCCGCATGATTTTGAAACCGAATGAAATTGCTATATATAATAAGGTGGGAAATAAACTGACCCGTCAGGTGACGAAAAATGCAAAAGATGAAATTTCCTGGCGAGACGGGGAGTTTATATTCGACAATCTTCCCTTAGGAGAGATCGCCCGCGAACTGTCCAATTCATTCGATACGCCGATTCATATTGCCGACACGTCACTACAAAGCTATCGGATTTCGGCACGATTCCGCAATGGAGAAGACTTGGAAACAATTTTATCTGTACTACATCATGCAGGTTATTTCAACTATTCACAAAATAATAAACAGATTGTCATTACCACTAAACCAGACTTAAAATGAAGATAATTTCCCAAGATTACCTGCCTGTCAGAACATTCATCCTGATAGGCATGGTACTCCTTACCACTACACAGACGTACGCCCAAAATATAAATACACGTCTTTCGTTTACACTGAAAAATGCCACTCTCAAAGAATTCGTCAAATTGATTGAAAATTCAACCGGGTATTCTTTTATCTATGGTGAAGAAGTGGGTATCAGGCACAAAATTACACTGAAAGCAAAAGAGATGCCCTTGCATGAGGTGTTGGACACTGTGTTTAAAGACGAACTTATAAGCTATCAATTCTCCGGACGCTACATCCTACTGAAAGAGAAAAAAGGACAAAAGCCCGTAAGCCGCAAGTTTACTATCAGCGGATATGTCACTGACGGGACGTCTTCCGAGACGTTGATTGGCAGTAACATCATTGAGAGTCATCAATATCAGGGAACCACCACCAATCCTTACGGCTTTTACAGTATCACACTGCCTGAAGGAGAAACCGAACTGCGTTTCTCCTATCTGGGCTATGCTACGGAAACACGCAAATTCACTCTTTCCAAAGATACTCTGCTGAATATCCGTATGCAGGGAAATACGCAACTGGAAGAAGTTATCATTATTTCCGACAAAGCTGAAGCCGGAGCAATAGCCACGCAAATGGGTGCCGTAGAGATTCCAATGGCACAAATAAAAAACACCCCAAGCATATTGGGAGAGGCAGACGTGATGAAAACCATTCAACTTATGCCCGGAGTACAAGCCGGAGTGGACGGTTCCGCCGGATTGTATATACGCGGAGGAAGTCCCGACCAGAACCTTATCCTGCTGGACGGAACACCTGTATATAATGTAGACCATTTGTTCGGCTTTTTCTCCGTCTTTACCCCCGAAGCGGTGAAAAAGGTCACTTTGTTTAAAAGTTCCTTTCCCGCCCGCTTCGGCGGACGACTTTCCTCCGTTATCGATGTACGTACCAACGATGGAGATATGCAGAAATACCACGGAACGTTCAGTATCGGACTGCTAACCAGCAAGATTAACCTGGAAGGGCCTATCATCAAAGGAAAAACATCATTCAATATTTCAGCACGTCGCTCCTATCTGGACTTACTGGCAAAGCCTTTCATGCCGGATGATGAAAAATACAGTTATTACTTTTATGACATGAATGCAAAAATTAATCATAAGTTTTCTGACCGGAGTCGGATGTTCCTAAGTGCTTACCACGGGAAAGACCATTTTGCAGCCGATTATGACGGTAATACCGACTTTAAGGACGGAAGTAATATGGGGTGGGGAAACACGATTGTTTCCGCCCGATGGAACTATATTTTCAATAACCGGTTATTCAGCAATACAACAGTTTCCTATAACAACTATTTATTCGACGTTAACGCATACACCAATAACCAGTATTCTACCGGTGCGGGAGCAATCATTCTCAACCGTTATTCCTCCAATTATCATTCCGGTATTACCGACTGGAGTTACCAGATTGACTTCGATTATAATCCAACGCCTGCCCATCATATAAAATTCGGCACCGGCTATCTTTTCCACCGTTTTCAACCGGACGTAACGACTTCTGTCATCTCAGACAAAACCGATAACAGAATAGACAGGGATACCACTTATCATAATGCAAACAACAGCAGGATTCATGCACACGAAGTTACAGCCTATGCGGAAGATAACTTCAAGATTGGTTCCCGCCTCCGGCTGAATCTAGGCCTGCACCTTTCCCTGTTTCACGTACAAGATCAGAATTATCTCTCCTTACAGCCACGCATTTCGGCACGTTATCAACTTAATAAGGATATTACTATCAAAGCATCTTATACAAAAATGAACCAATATGTGCATTTGTTGTCGTCCATGCCTATCGCCATGCCCACGGATTTATGGGTCCCTGTCACAAAAAAAATAAAGCCGATGCGTTCTCACCAATATGCTTTAGGCGGATATTACACAGGTATAAACGGTTGGGAGTTCTCGGTAGAAGGTTACTACAAAGATATGCGCAATGTACTCGAATACAAAGACGGTGTCAGTTTCTTCGGTTCTTCCTCCGGCTGGGAAAATAAGGTAGAAATAGGAAAAGGACGATCGGCAGGAATTGAGTTTATGGCACAAAAGACAGCAGGAAAGACAACCGGATGGCTGTCATACACTCTTTCAAAAAGTGACCGTAAGTTTACGAAAGGAGGCATAAACAACGGTGAGTGGTTTCCATATAAATATGACCGCCGCCATAGCATTAACCTCACTATTAATCATAAGTTCAGCGACCGTATTGATATTGGAGCCTCTTGGGTATTCTACACGGGAGGCACCAGTACCATTCCGGAAGAGAAGACTACTGTTATCCGTCCTCACAATGGTGCAAACAACGGTTTTCTATGGTATGGAACCTACGATAATACCAATAGTTCACCTACTATCGGAGATGTGTCTTACATAGAACATCGTAACAACTTCCGCCTCCCTGCAAGCCACCGCCTCAACTTGGGAGTGAACTTCAATAAAAAGACCAAACACGGTATGCGAACCTGGAATATCAGTCTATACAATGCATACAACGCCATGAATCCGGCATGGGTATACCGAGGCCACAACAAACAAGGACTAAGCGTTATCAAGAAATACACCTTACTTCCACTGATTCCTTCTTTTACTTATACTTATAAATTTTGAATATGAAAACTATTTTTTACCTATCTATACTGTTCGTTACAGTCACAATGATGTCGTCCTGCGAGAATGAGTTACCCTTCAACATCAACAATAATCCGCCCAAACTAGTGATGAATGCTTTGATTAATGCGGAGAGCACGGATAATCTTCTTTTCCTCAACTTCACAAGTAAAGAAAATAGTACTCATGTACAAAATGTAACCGTAGAGGTACGTATCAACGGCGAACTAAAAGAGAGCCTTCGCCCTCTCCCACCCGAGACGGAAGGTAATCCACAATGCAGATTCGGCATTACTTCCCGATTTACCCCCGGAGACGCAGTGCGCATTGACGCTATTACCGACGACGGACAATATCATGCATGGACGGAAATCAACGTTCCCCAACGCCCTTTCGAAATAGAAAATGTCGATACTGTCACCGTTCCGCTTGCACAAAGCGGATATACCACAGAATATCTGCGCTATCGGATTACGATCAACGACCGTCCCAATGAAACAAACTATTACCGTATCGTGATAGATAAGCAGACTACACTTTGGGGATATAACCACGAAGAAGGAGGAGACGATTACATCTATTGGACAAAACACAGTTATAACTTCATTGGCCGCGAGGATGTCGTTCTTACAGACGGACAACCCACCACCGGTGATGATGAAGATAACGGACTATTCGATACAGCTAAAAATATTTATGGTGTATTCGACGACACCCGGTTCAGAAACACTTCCTACACTATGACAGTTTACAACAATACTAAAATCGAAACAGGTAGCGATTCCGGATATTTTTCAGGAATGGACGTCATTATCCGCTTGATGAGTATCACAGAAACGGAATATTACTACCTGAAAGCACTTAATTTAGTAGACTCCGACGCTTACGATGAAACAATCAACGAACCGATCAAATATCCCAGCAATGTGCACGGAGGTACAGGAATGGTAGGAATCAGCACGGAAGTTACTCAGACGATTCATATTATAAGTAGCTCTCACTCAAAAGGTAACCTTGCTCCACCAGTCCACGTTTATCAGTAAGCTCCAGCAATACGCCCTCACGAATCAGAGTGAGCCGGTTAACAACTTCCAGCACTTTTCCGTAATTATGATCGCTGATCACAATCCCTTTATTTACCGAATGCTTTTTTATCAGCTCTATCAGTTTATCCGCCAAATGAAAAGATAAATAATCAAACGGCTCATCCAACAATACGAATTTAGTGTCGCCAAGCAACAGTAACTTGGCTTCCAGATATCTCCGTTCACCTCCGGAAAGCTGTGAGACACGTCGGTCCATACACGATTGTGCCACTTCATCATCTTTATAAAAATCAGACACGACATCCGTATCCAAATAATAACGTACCAATTGTTTCATTTTTTGATGTTTAGGCAGATAACCTTGCTGCGGCAAGAAAGCAATCGTTCCGGAATGTCGGTAAGGAGCCGGAAGAATTTTGCATCCATCCAAGCGGATAAACTTCCTGTCGGCTTTCATTGTACCGAATATAATTTGCATAAGTACGGATTTCCCCGTGCCATTTCTGTCGAACAATCCGATGACGTCTCCCGTATTGATTCTCAGGTAGACATCCGACAGTAGTTGCCGGGTACCGAAGTTCTTGATAACACTATCTATTTCAAGCAAATGATGCATAATTTCATAATCCAGAGAATGAACCAATAAACAGCAAATACGGAAATTATCAAATTCCGCTTCGGAATACCGGAATTATAATAAAAATAGTAGGCTTCCTTTTCAAGAATTTCCTTGTAAAGCAAACTTGCAACAATACCCAATCCCCCTAACATATAAGGAAAAGGTTCAAAAAATATACTCCAATCCCACTTTACTATAAGAAGACTGGCCAACACGGAGAAAGGTACATTGATTTTCAACGTACTGAAGAAAAACAAATAATATAGTTTTATCCTCCGCATTTATCTTGTATTGATTTGCTGCCAAATATATTAATAAAATAGGGAATCTTACTACAATCGGTCCTCCTATTTCAGCTTTTACCTTAAATTCTCCAACAACTCCTTCATCCGAAAGAAAGTTCCCGACAGTTTTAATTAGGAGCAAAGCACTTTTTCAACTATCTTTGCAACCAAAAACGAGTACAGACTATGTTTATCATCATTGGAATTATGCTGACGGGGATGCTGTTTGGTTATCTATTACGTAGCAAACGTCTCACGTGGATACATAAAATAATCACTTTCCTTATATGGGTACTGCTATTTCTGCTAGGTATTGATGTAGGTGGCAATGATATTATTGTCAAAGGATTGCATACATTAGGACTCGAAGCACTTATTATTACGCTGGCAGCGGTTATCGGCAGCACATTATTCGCCTGGGGGCTCTGGTACTTATTGTATATAAGGAATAGAGGAAAGGAGACGAAAGCATGAAAGGCAGCCTGATTATCGTCTCATTCTTTATCGTGGGTACCCTGTGCGGATTCTTTCATCTGATTCCTTACGACTTTACTGACAGTAAACTTAGTTATTATGCTCTCTGCGGTTTGATGTTCTGTGTAGGTACCAGCATCGGAAATGATCCGAACACCCTGAAAAGTTTCCGCTCACTGAATCCCCGTCTCATGTTCCTGCCTATCATGACAATACTGGGTACACTGGCAGGGTGTGCCGTAGCAGGCATCTTCATGAGTCAACGTTCATCATCAGAATGTATGGCAATAGGAGCAGGATTCGGCTATTATTCGCTTTCCAGTATATTCATCACCGAATACAAAGGACCGGAATTGGGGACTATTGCATTGCTCTCCAATATCATGCGTGAAATTACAGCCTTACTCGGAGCGCCTTTACTAGTGAAATATTTCGGAAAACTAGCCCCTATTTCTGTTGGTGGAGCTACAACTATGGATACTACGCTTCCAATCATCACTCGATGTTCCGGAAAAGAATTTGTCATTATTTCTATCTTTCATGGTTTTGTGGTAGACTTCAGCGTTCCTTTCCTGGTCACATTCTTTTGTTCAATTTCATTCTAATAAAAATAGATAGCACGTTTATTCTTTTTATTATAGTCTCTTATGTAATTCTTTTGTATATTTAGCACATCAAACAATAAAAACGAATTTATTATGAATTCCCCAAGTTTATCACGACAATTTTGTTCTGTTGCTTCCTCACGACAAACATCTAGGAATATCCCTATTTAACAGTCACCATTGTAGCTCCAAAGCCATATTCTTGGAAAGAGGCATCCTGATAGCGACAATTACTGTATTTCCGTTTTAGTTCGTCAATGATAGCTTTCCGAAGTACTCCGTCCCCTTTTCCGTGAATAAAAACAATCTTTTGTTCACGCTTGTTCTTATAGGTTTCCATTACCTCCCGAAACTTATCCAATTGATAGTTTAAGATCTCACTATTACCCATACCTTGTGTGTCATCCAGCAATGAATCAATGTGAAGATCTATTTCGATAATTCCATTCTTACTCCCATGACCGGATTTCACGATCGGCTGCGATTTAGGTTTATCAACAGATTTCTTCTGTAATAAAGCAACTTGGATCTCCTCTGCGGAAACATAGACTTGCTTGGCCGGCATATCATCTTTCACAATATCATAAATTAAAGCCGGTTCTTCAAAGAAGTCAGAATCACCGAACGTATGAAGTTTATAGAACTTCACCGTATCAATACGTATTTCTACACTAACGGCAGGTTTGATAGCAGCCGTTTTACCATCCTTGAAAGCTACCAGTTGCACAGCTACCCGTTCCATATCATTCAGTACATCTTTTGTAAACTCCTCCAGCAACAGTTTTGTATTAGGTTCCACCAATCCGTGCGAACGAGTTTTCCATGCCTTTCCTTCTGCGCTCAAGTAAGTATAATACAGATAATAATTGCTATCATTCACCAAATAAGCCTCGAAAGGAGTAGTCATCATTGCTTTCGCATCTTCGGGCACATAAGCCAGAAAAACATTCAGTGTATCTCCACCACGTACTTCCGGTTGACGCTGAATGACAGGCATTTCCGGTTTTACGGGCTTGACAGGTCCTTCCGTTTTCGGAGTCGATGAACCAGGTTTTCGTTTCATGTTATAGTCATCCGTTTCTATCACTACGCACTCACGTATCGGCATCGGAATGTCAAAGCCGTCCGCATCTTCTACCAAAACAAAATCTTTTCCCTGGAATCCGGTTACGATTCCGCCACCTACTTCACTAAGGAAGCGTACTTTATCTCCTATTTTCATTGTTGCATATTCAATTTAAGTCCAAACTAAAAAATGAGTAACAAAGATAGAGATTTCTATTCAATTAAACCGGGATTTGATTCTAAAAACAAGGAACTCGCCCTTATTCGTCTTTTTTATTGTAACTTTGCCCAACGAAATACCCAACATATAATTTAAGATTTCCTATTAACGACGAGAACCGATGAAAGAACTTATTAAAGTAATTGCCTTTGATGCAGATGACACCCTGTGGAGTAACGAACCTTTTTTCCAGGATATAGAAAAACAATACACAGACCTGTTAAAGTCCTACGGAACTCCCGAAGATATTTCGGCCGCTTTATTTCAAACAGAAATGAACAACCTGAAATGTCTCGGATATGGCGCCAAAGCTTTTACCATTTCTATGGTCGAGACGGCTTTGCGAGTTAGCGGACGAAAGATTTCAGCCACAGATATCCAACATATTATTGAGTTAGGAAAATCATTATTAAAAATGCCTATCGAACTGTTGCCGGGAGTCAAAGAAACCCTGAAAACACTAAAAAAAACAGGAAAGTACAAACTGGTGGTTGCTACTAAAGGCGACCTGCTCGATCAGGAAAATAAACTGGAACGTTCCGGCTTAGCTCCCTATTTCGATCACATCGAAGTTATGTCCGATAAAACAGAGAAAGAATATCAGCGAATGTTGAACATACTGCAAATTACCCCTTCGGAACTTGTCATGGTTGGCAATTCCCTGAAATCAGATATTCAACCTGTCCTATCTTTAGGAGGATACGGAGTACATATTCCTTTCGAAGTAATGTGGAAGCATGAAGTGGTAGATAGCTTTACACACGTTCACCTTAAACAAGTAAGAAGATTCGATGAATTGCTATCTCTGTTTTAAAAAAATCCGGTTATTCTAAATAAATGGAGAAAAGATTATTGCCAAAACCGCATATACTTATCTTTTTCCTGATTCAGTACAGTTTCATCTACACAATCATTCGACCTGAACCATGAACACTCTATTGATGCGCTTCCTTTTTTAGCAGATTTACTCCAATTTCCTATCACTTGTCCCTCATGAAGAATAACCGGATAAAACAATCCATTATTGGTAAATGCCTTGGGATAATGCTCTTTCGGCAAAACATCCGTCCGGTCTTTATATCCTAACAGATATTCATCGTATGAAGGAAGAAGATGCAAACGACCGGACACTTTACCGCGAGTCCGGCAAGCCTCATGGACATACCATGTTTGTCCATTCCATTGCTCTGCCGTCAATTCTGATTCTATTAAATAGATAGCCTGTTTAGCCTCCGATACAGGCAGTCCGGACCACCATATAAAATCTTGCAACACTGCCGGAGCATGACTACGAAAATAACTCCTGGCCAAACGTGCCAGTGCTTCATCTTTTGTAATCTCCGGCACAGGCGGCACTCGTTCTTCCAAAAGAGCATAGGTATATTTTCCACCTTTATCTTCTCCGCTACAAACAATGCCTTCCTGCTCGGCACGTACCATAAACCGGGTCATACGATGATTATCAGCCTCAACCAAAATCCCCGAACAACAAAAGTGCTCAGCAATTTCTTGTTTGGTCAGGCTTTTGTTTCCGCAAAGAATCTTCTCCAGCAGATTATAACTTTTTGCATAAAGCTCATTAGTTATTTCCAAATTATACCCTTTGGCAAAAGAGTCATTAGCCGACTTGATGCGCTGGGCAGACAACTTCAGCATCCAACGAATATCCTCTGCCGCTACAAGATGCCATGTCGGACGCATTACATGAGTCCGCAAGATTTCACCTTTTCGCAACGCTTCCTCTACGGTCTGAATCGTTGCTGACTTCAAACGCATTCCCACTGCCCACTTTACCATAGAATAATTCTGTGCCTGCATAGCTCCCAACCAAGACACAAGCTCTTTCGGTTGGCAGAAAAGCGGATTCAACAACTGCTGATTCTGTAAACGGATATTCGGTATTTTCATTTAGATAACTTTTATTGCACAAATATAAAACTTCCTCGCTACAAACCAAGACAAACAACAGAATATTGAACTTTCAGAAAGAAGAATCAAAGAAAATGACTATTTTTGTCACCTCAAACCAAAGAAGACAGAAATGATGCTCTATAAACTCATCCCTCCTCCATCGGTAAAAGCAACGATCCAGTTGCCTGCCTCCAAAAGTATCAGCAATCGTGCATTAATTATCAATGCGCTGGGTAAAGGTATTTATTCACCGGAAAATTTGTCTGATTGTGACGATACACAGGTAATGATAAAAGCTCTCACCGAAGGGCAAGAGACGATTGACATCATGGCTGCCGGAACTGCTATGCGCTTCCTTACCGCCTATCTGAGTGTGACTCCGGGAGAACGGGTTATTACAGGAACGGCACGTATGCAGCAACGTCCGATACAGATATTGGTCAATGCACTGCGTGAGTTGGGAGCAGAAATAGAGTACGTCCATAAGGAAGGATACCCTCCTCTCCGTATTAAAGGTTCAGTACTGAAAGGGAATGAAATTACCCTGAAAGGCAATGTCAGTTCCCAATACATTTCAGCATTGCTGATGATAGGTCCGACACTCAAAGACGGACTAACCTTGCATTTGAGCGGAGAAATTATTTCCCGTCCTTATATAAACCTGACACTGCAACTGATGCAGGATTTCGGAGCCAGAGCCGTATGGACCTCCCCCAACAGTATTTCCGTAGCCCCACAATTCTACAAAAGCGTTCCTTTCAAAGTAGAGAGCGACTGGAGTGCAGCTTCCTATTGGTATCAGATTGCCACATTATCTCCAGAAGCGGAAATTGAACTAGTAGGACTGTTTCACAATAGTTATCAGGGAGACAGCCGGGGAGCAGAGGTTTTCTCACGCTTGGGAATAACAACGGAGTTTACCCCGCAAGGCGTAAAACTAAAAAAGACAGGTAAAGCACCGGAAAAACTGGAAGAAGATTTCGTTGATATTCCGGACTTGGCGCAAACATTTGTCGTTACGTGTGCTCTGTTGAACATTCCTTTCCGTTTCACAGGACTGCAAAGTCTGAAAATAAAAGAAACTGACCGCATTGCCGCCCTGAGAACCGAACTTAAAAAGTTGGGATACGTTATAGAGGAAGAGAATGACAGTATATTGATGTGGAACGGTGAACGCTGTGAACCGGAAGAAACTCCAGTGATTACAACCTATGAAGATCACCGAATGGCGATGGCGTTTGCACCAGCCGTAATCTGTCACCCCAATATGCTAATTGCCGACCCGCAAGTCGTTACCAAATCATATCCCGGATACTGGGAAGACTTAAAGCAAGCCGGGTTTCAGGTTATAAACAGAGACTAGCTGCCCGGTACAGTAGAGGATTTCAATAAAGCATCAAAAGCCTATTAAATCAATTATATGGAAGGGGTACGCCAAAAAATGTAACTCCCCAATATAAAATAACAGAAATCAACAATTAATAAGAAAATAACCAAGTACTATAAGAACTTTCCGAAATACATTTAAGTCAATCAGAGAACTTTTTTTCATAAGTACATCAATTATAGGTTTATAAATCAGAAATATAGCGTCAAAATCATGAACTATCTTCACGTCTCGCTGATATAAAAAACTCCCACTTCTGGTATAAGGTTTCCATAACATTACTTCGCAAATATAAGTACATTTTTTATAAAATCAAGCAGTAATACTAAAAAAATAATAAAAGACTGTTTTAACAGAGTAAAGATTAGCATATATGAAAAAGATTTCCCCCTAAAAAGTATATTATAAGAGGCATATAAATTAACAACAAATGCCTTAGTTCTTATAGGACTTGGTATTTCCAGTAGCCTATTCTATCCGAATAATGCGCTTGCAGACTCTTACCTCACAAGTAAGAATGAAGTAACAAAGACTGTCCAACAGACCAAAAAGATTACAGGTAATGTGACTAATACGGCAGGTGAGCCGATAATAGGTGCCACTGTATTAGAAAAAGGAAACACAACTAACGGTACTATTACCGACATTGATGGAAATTTTACAATTAACTTGCCGGCCAACGCAACGCTCAGTATTTCTTATATAGGATATATAACACAAGAAATACAAGTGGGGTATCAAACTTCTTTCAAAGTAGTACTGAAAGACGATACAAAAACATTGGATGAAATCATTGTTGTAGGATATGGTTCGCAAAAGAAAGCTAATTTGACTGGTGCAGTTTCTTCCGTGAAAATGGATGAAGCGCTGGGGGACCGTCCGCTTCTGAATGCTGCCGATGCTTTACAGGGAGCTGTTCCTGGACTGTTCGTTTCTAACGGCGGTAATGCACCGGGAACCAGCAAGTCTTTCCAAATCCGCGGAGCTTACTCATTAGGTGTCAAAAACTCGGACGGAACGTATGGAAACACAATCAAACCACTCGTATTGATAGACAATGTGGAAGGGGATATCGACATGATTAATCCGGAAGACATCGAATCTATCAATGTGCTGAAAGATGCTGCATCAGCTGCTATTTACGGTGCACGTGCAGCAGGAGGTGTTATCCTGGTTACTACCAAACGTCCGAAAGGTGCTTCCAGATTTGAATTGAATTACAACAATAACTTTGCATTCGGCAAGGCAGTGAACTTACCAAAACAAGCTCCTTTAATGGACTATCTGCAAGCCTATCTGGACTGTGGATACTCTGACGCATACTGGTCGCTAGGTTCACCTAGCGTCAGCAAATGGATGGAATACCTGACTGCATATCAAAAAGATCCTTCTTCATTCAACACAGTAGGCGACGGCATCTATGTAGACGAATCCGGAGTTCCTTATTATCTGAACGAAAAGGATTTATATAAGAATTTTATGGAGACCAGTTTCCAGATGACACACAACATCTCTGCAAGCGGAGGTACTGATAAACTCCGGTACCGTATCTCGGGAGGTTACAACTCGAACGATGGTGTCCTGATTTCCGACAGAGACAAATTCGAACGCATGAATGTCAATTCATTCATTTCTGCCGACGTGACAAAGTGGTTTACACAGGAGATCACAATGAGCTATGCCCATAGTTTACAAACCTCACCGGGAGGAATGGGAGGAGTATACAACACTCGTCTGGTTTCCTATTATCCGGAAGGTGAACTGCCTGCTTCCGTAAACACACTGGCAGACGAGGATTTGCCTCTCTTCACTCCCCGCAACCAGATATTATACTCAAACCCAGTAAACAACAAGAACGATAATCCGCGTATTTTCCTCAAATCCATTCTTAAACCTCTGAAAGGGCTGGAAGCGGTATTTGAATATACCTTTGATAAAAATATATATGATTACCACTGGTACACCGGACAATACGACTATACAACCATCCAGGGAGGAAGTTCCAAATCCTTCGTAGATGATTATCTGAGAAAGTACAAACAACATACGAACTATAATTCAATTAACGTATATGCTACTTATAACAAAGACTTCGGTAACCACCACTTTAAAGTAATGGCTGGTTTTAACCAGGAATCCAGCTATCAAGAGACATTGGATACGTACTCATACAATCAGGCAGTACTCGATGTTCCGGCAATGTCATCAGGAACAGGTACGATAAAAGCCACTGATTCATATAGTGAGTATGCTATCCGTGGAGGATTCTTCCGCGTCAACTACAATTATCTCGACAAATATCTGCTGGAAGTAAACGGCCGTTATGACGGTTCTTCCAAATTCCCCAAGAGTTCACGTTTCGGATTTTTCCCTTCTGTATCTGCCGGCTGGCAAATTGCCCAGGAGAGATTTATGAATTCCACCCGTCATTGGCTGGACGGTTTGAAGCTCCGCGCCTCTTACGGTGTCATCGGCAACCAAAACATCAATCCGTACACCTTCACCCCGTCTATGAGCGTAAATAATAAAGCCACTTCATGGATCATAGATGATACGTATGTAACCTCTATCAGTTCCCTGCCCGCATTAGTAAGCCAAAATTTCACATGGGAGAAAGTAGGAACAATCAACGTAGGATTGGACGTAAACTTGTTCAACAACCGTCTGAGCGGAGTATTCGAATGGTATCAACGGAACACGAACGGAATGCTTGCCCCCGGTGTACAATTGCCTGCTGTTGTAGGTGCCAGTGCCCCCTATCAGAACACAGCCGATATGCGTACACGAGGTTGGGAACTTAGCCTGAACTGGAGAGACCAAATAGGTAAGGTAGGCTATCGAATCGGGTTCAATCTTTCCGATTATAAATCAGAAATCATTAAATATGACGATAATGCAGCTACCAAATTATTGAGCTCCTACTATCCGGGACAAACACTGGGAGAAATCTGGGGATATATCGTAGACGGATATTATACTGTTGACGACTTTGTGGATACCTCTTCCTGGCAACTAAAAGAGGGAGTTACTTCTATCAACGGCTATAATGTACGTCCCGGAGATGTGAAATTTAAGAATCTACGTGACGATGATACTTCCACCAACGTAATTACCAGCGGTGACAATACATTTGACAACCCGGGAGATCGTAAGGTTATCGGAAACACAACTCCCCGTTACCAATATGGTATCAATCTCGGAATGAATTATGCGGGATTCGACCTGAATGTTATCTTGCAAGGTACAGGAAAACGGGATTACTGGATTTCAAATGTACTCACTTTCCCGATGAACGGTGATAACTTTGTTCCTCTTTTTGAAGGATTGAGTGACTATTGGATGCCTAAAGATCCTGATAACGGTGATTGGAGTGCAGTAAATCCTAACGCTAAATATCCCCGCATCTACGGTAATCGCGGCAACTCCGGTTCGAATCTGAGACAGAGCGACAAATATCTGTCCGATGCTTCCTATCTGCGCATCAAAAACATAACCCTATCCTACAAATTACCCAAGAAATGGGTAAACCAGATTTTCCTGAATCAGATGAAGGCGTTTGTCAGCATAGAAAATGTAGCAACTTTCACTTCACTGCCTTCAGGTATCGACCCAGAGAGAATTGAATGGAACTACCCGGCATTCCGTACGGTTTCATTCGGAGTAAATATCACGTTATAAATTACTAATCTGATACATAGTTATGAAAAAGATACTATTATTTCTAACCCTTTTCACAGGGATGACATTGACGGGATGTAATGACAGTTTTTTAGAGAAATACCCCGTGACCAGCTTGACGGAAGAAAATGCTTTCCAGTCATACGACAATTTCAAAGCTTTCATGTGGCCTTGTTATGAAATGTTTTCCAACACAAACATAGCCACCTCCACTACCGCTATCGGACGTAATTCTCACTATCTCGGTGACGTATATGCCGGATATCTGGAACAAAGAGGTGCAAGCAGCCAAAATAAATATGCGTTTCAGACAGTGACAAACGCAACCTCCGGCAACGGCTGGAACTTTTCTTCCTTCATTCGCCGCATTAACATCATGCTGTCGCACGTGGATGACTCCAACATGACCGAAGAAGAAAAGAACCACTGGAAATCCGTGGGATATTTCTTCCATTCTTTCTGGTATATGGAATTGATTGACCGCTTTGGTGATGTTCCCTGGGTAGATACTCCGTTGGACGATACTTCGGAAGAAGCTTACGGTTCCCGTATGCCCCGCCTCGAAGTAGCGGACAAGGTATTAGACCGTTTGCTGTGGGCAGAATCGAATATCGGCAACACAGCGATCTATGAAAAAAAGGATGGTTCTAACACTATCAACCAGAACTGTGTACGAGCAGCCATTTCCCGCTTCACTCTTCGGGAAGGTACCTGGAGAAAGTACCATGAACTGGGAAGTTACGACAGATATTTCACAGAATGTAAGCGCGTTTCGAAACTGTTGATGCAAGATTATCCTTCTCTGTATACAGGAACAGACGGACAACCGGGTGCCGGTTATGGCGAAATGTGGACTACGGACGATTTGAGTACAGTTCCGGGCATCATCCTCTACCAACAATGGTTGGAAACAATCAAACCGGGACACTCATGTTATTACGAACACACTTCTTCCCACGACATAGAGATGCATCAAGGAACGGTAGATCTGTATCTTTGTAAGGATGGAAAGACTATTTCCAATTCAGAATTATATGCCGGAGACAAAGATATCTATTCGACTTTCCGTAACAGAGACCCACGTATGTACCATACTATCATGCCGCCCTATAAAGTAGTGGACGGTAAAGGGGACTATACCACATGGTCGTATACCAGCGATCCTGCCGACCGCGAATATATTGACATCATGGGTCCAAACGAGTCATGCAGTAATCCGGGAGTGGGCATGAAACGCTTGCCGGGACAAAACTGGAGTGCTTCGTTAGTACGACGGGTTCCCAACTTGCAAGGCGGTGCACAATACACAATCGAAGGGAAGAAATACGGACCGCATGCTTATGTTGCCTGCCGTTCGGGATACTACGTATGGAAAAATTGGGATAACTGGGAAGAGAACTATAACAATGCACAGGTAAATACAGCCGATAAACCGATCTTCAAAATAGAAGAAATACTGTTGAACTATGCAGAAGCGATGTACGAAACCGGCGCATTTGACCAAAATGTAGCTGAAGAAACAATTAACAAGTTACGTACCCGAGCAGGAGTAGAAAAGATGACAGTTGCTAATATTGACGAGAATTTCGATCCCAAACGTGGCAAATACTATCCGAAAAACAATACAACGGGTATCTTGGTAGACCCTGTCCTTTGGGAAATACGCCGCGAACGCATCATCGAGTTAATGGGTGAAGGATTCGGTTTCTATGATGTGCGTCGTTGGAGAATGGCTCCATGGTTTGTAAATATGCAACAGAAAGGTATGTGGATATCCAAAAACGAACTAAGTTCACTAACCCTACTGAACGAAACGACCGGAACATCGGACGGCGCCAATGGTTCTATGACTGAAGGATATATCTATCTGTTCAACGATCCTATCAAAGAAGGTAAAGGATGGCTTGAAAAATACTACTTATATCAGGTTCCGCTGGAAGAAATCGCGTTGAACCCCAACTTAACACAAAATCCGGGCTGGGATAAAGAATAACAGTTAATATCGGCCTACTATAAATATTTCAGCTATTTCTCCTTCCCCCAGAGTAGAAATAGCTGAAGTTTTTTATAACAATGTACTGTTTCTAATAGCCTTCTTCATTTGCTATTTTCCATATCCAAAAGAATAAACCCTTCAGAACTTATTTCCTAAAGACACGTTGTAACAGAGAGTTATTCTTTTTCGTTCTGTATTCATATATACCCTGTTTCAGCTTTTGCACAACCTCTTGTAAATCTGTAACCAAAAGAGAAGTTGAATCTTGAGGAGAATCAAACAAAACAACTCTTTGATTCTTAGAATCTATATACATATTTCCAAAACGCCTTATAAAATGATTTGTCAGATAGCCATTATAAATCTCCTCTTTTAGAAAATAATCAGGCAATTTATACATACCAACACCAGTCAGATGCTGATTATTAAACTTCATTCCAGAAGAAAGTATTAGAAAAACCGAGTCATCCAAGGAAGTCGAAATCCGGCCATGCTCCTCCATTTCAGGTATTTTACCCGATGTTGTTAAAGGATAAGTATTATAATAATCTTCATATAAATAGTTCTTCAGTTTATCCTCCGGAGAAAATGGTAAAAGCAAATCACACATAAGCTTATAATCTCCAACTGAAACCGGTTGGGAATACAGGCCTGAGTCTAATATAAACCTCATTGGCATAGTATCATTAATCAATACATCAGCACACATATTGTTTCCACCACAATCTATTCGCATCTCCAAACAACTTGCTCCCAAAGATAACGGGATATCTACATCGTAATCAGCTATTAATAATTTATTTGTTCGAAAATTGAACAACCAATTATATTGATTTATTAAAGTACGCCCTATAACTGCCCCACTGAGATTCTTACCACTTACACCATAGTGTTTCAGTTCCCCTACCGCAAAAATATTTGTTACTTTACTAGAGTCTATCTTTGAAAAATCTTTTTCTCCAATACAAAAAGGCACCAACACCGCTGGAACGGAAAAACGCCCGATAGAATCCTTTTTTTTAATTCCTTGCTCTATTTTCTCTGCCAGTTCCTCTTCCCTCTCATTTCGAAGATTATACTTTACTGCCAATTCAGAAAGAATAGTTGAGACTCCAGCCCCAGTGTCAAATATATACCAATGAACATCACCATTGATAGTCAATGGAACTTTAATATATGAATCATGTTCAAAAGTTACCTCAGTCCAACTAGGTTTCTCGGCACAAGATATACCAAACAATATAAGTATTATCGTTCCAGCCAGATGTCTCAGCATAGTCACACATTTTGTTGTGTCAGAACTCTCTCTCATTCGCCATTTTCCACATGTTAAGGAAGGACGCCTTAGTGATTTCCACAATCTTATCCCAATTCAGGCGGTCGGCATGATCAGACGGTTGGTGATAATCGGGATGTCCGTCAGTATGATACCAGATGATCGGAATACCAGCTTTAGCAAATGAACCGTTATCACTTCCTCCTACGGGATTATCCCATGCGCGGTAATCCGGTGACAACCGCAAACCATACTTCTTGATATCTTCTTTCAACCAATCTCCAAAAACCGGATGAGCAGCCGTATAAAAATAAACAACGTGTTCAGGCTGTTGCGGTTTGTTATTACGACCTATCATATCAAAGTTCAGATAGCCTTTGATTCGAGAGATGAAAGGGCAAGTTTGCACAAAATATTTGGAGCCAAGCAACCCTTTTTCTTCTCCGTCCCAAAATGCGAAGATTACATTTCTTTCCGGCTGCTTTCCACTGGCAACAAATGCCCTTGCTATTTGCAATACAGCGGATACACCGGATGCATTATCGTCGGCTCCGTTATAAATCTGGTCTCCGTCGAGAGCTGGATCTATGCCCAAATGGTCAAAATGAGCGCCTACGATTACATACTCTTTTGTATTTTTACCGGGAATCATGCCTAATACATTTCTCATGGAAAGCTTTTGATGAACCTCCTGCTTCAGTTTAGCAATAGAATCGGGATGAACTTCGAGGCGACCTTTCTTTTGCCTTTCTTTGCGATAGGCTTCAAAAGGCTGGAAATAACTTTCATTCAGAGGCTGCACTCCTATCCATTGCAATAAAGAAACAATATATTCCGAAGCTACACGCGAGCCATGGAATCCGGCTTCGCGTCCCTGCAACTCGTCACCTGCTAAAAAATTAATAATAGCTTCAGTAGAAGAACGGCTAATACTTTGCAATCCTTTTTCCATGTGAGACTGAGCTGATACAAATAATGCAACATTACACAAAAAGAAAATTAACAAGACTTTCTCTTTCATTATATTCAAGATTTAAAGGTATATACGCAATATCGACAAACAAATATTCACACGATCAGTAGTTTCTCATTCATAAGAAGTCGCCTTTTTACTATCTTATTCCTCATCAACTATCCAATTTTTCTCTTTCAGTATTTCTTTTAAAGACTCCTTATTTCCAGGGTTATCACTATAAGAGATCCGGCATTGAGGAGGTCTCGGATATTCAGGAGTCGGTTTCGGAACTTGTCCTAAAGAAACAAACAAAGTCTTCAAGGCAGCCTCACCCAGTTGGTTGGAATGACAATAGAGATGTCCGAAATATTGTCCTTCCGGAACTAATAAACGGGTTAACCGATTATGGTCACAATGTAGTTCCCTTATAGATAAATGCTTAGTCAAATCAAGTTCCGTCAATCTGTTACCGGAACAACTTAACTCATTCAGAGAAGGGCAACACTCCAAGACATCGTCAACCGACTGAAAAGCACACCCACTTATCAGTAATGCATTAATCCCATTATTCTCATCTAGTTCCAGACTCGCCAATGCACTATTATATCCCAGATCCACAGAACGCAATTTGGGTAAACCTTTTAATGAAAAGGAGGAGAAACCATTATAAGAACAATACAATTCTTCCACTTCCGGATGATTGCCAAGCTCCATTGAAGTTAATTTAGGATTAGAATAAATTTGTATATTCCGTAATCGGGAACAATGCTCAACCTCCAAATGTTCCAAATCTGCGAAACTACCGATATTAATACTTTCTACATTAGGACAAAAAGTATTCAAATTCAATTCACGGGTATCGGTAATACTATTCAGAACCAAAGATTTCATTCTCGGCATATTCCCCAAATGCAAATCACTTATAGAAATCAACAGACCGCTTATATCAATAAGTTGTAGTTCTTCAGCCCAGATTCTTACGTTATACGATCCTTTATTTCCATATCTATATGTCACTCCGCCAGCCATCGAAGAAGGATCTTCAACTTTCTGCATTCGACCGTTTCCCCAGTCTATTACCATTCGTCCACCGTCTGCAACAATGTTCAATTGGCGCCAATCTCCTGTAACATTCACTGTAAAACGAATCGTATTTGCATCCGTTAGTGCCGGAAAATCAAAATCATCTCCAAACACACTATTATCCGTATCTTTACAAGAGATAAAGATAGTAGATAAGATAAATACGTAACTCCAAACGAACAATAGACTCTTTCGCTTCATTACTTATTATATTTAAGTTAGCAACGTACAAAAGTACGAAAGAAATAGATAGCAACTATAATAGAATACAAATAAATAAGTAACTTTGCCGAAAATTGATTTGATATAACTATGTGGATACTCATTATAAGTCTGATATTGCTGGGTATCATTGCGCTGATTGCCGGGTATATCCGCAACAAAAGACTACAACAGAAGATAGAAAGAGGCGAACTGGACCGTATGCCGGAAGTGAAGGAAGTGGATGCAGAATGCTGCGGCCAACACGAAGTATGCGAACGGGATAGCCTGCTGGCTGCCGTCAGTAAGAAAATAGAGTATTACGATGATGAAGAACTGGACCAGTTCATCGGTCGTGAAGGCAATATGTATACGGAAGAAGAAACAGAGCAGTTCCGTGATGTGTTATATACCACAAAAGACGACGAAGTTGCCGGCTGGATACGTAGTCTTCAACTTCGTGGTATCGAGTTGCCGGATAATCTCAAAGACGAAGTATTTCTGATTATCGGAGAAAGAAGAATATGAACCTATTACAATATACATTCTTTCAGCACGCCTTGTTGGGGAGCCTGCTGGCAAGCATTGCCTGCGGGATAATCGGCACCTATATTGTTACCCGCCGACTGGTGTTTATCAGTGGAGGGATCACTCACGCCTCTTTCGGAGGAATAGGATTGGGACTGTTTGCCGGAATTTCCCCGATATTGTCGGCAGCCGTCTTCTCCGTGCTTTCCGCCTTTGGTGTAGAGTGGCTCAGCAGACGTAAAGATATGCGCGAAGATTCTGCCATTGCCGTATTCTGGACGTTAGGAATGGCATTAGGCATCATGTTCAGTTTCCTGTCACCCGGCTTTGCCCCCGACCTGTCCGCCTATCTGTTCGGGAACATCCTGACAATCAATCAGACTGACCTCTGGATGCTAGGCATATTGGCTCTGCTGTTAACCGGATTTTTCTATCTGTTCATCCGTCCAATCGTATATATCGCTTTCGACCGGGAGTTTGCCCGTTCGCAAAAGATCCCGGTAGAGATATTCGAATATCTGCTGATGATGTTTATTGCGCTGACCATCGTTGCCTGCCTTCGTATGGTAGGTATCGTGCTGGCCATCTCGCTGCTCACCATCCCGCAAATGACCGCCAACCTGTTCACTTACAGCTTCAAGAAAATCATCTGGTTGTCTATCGGCATCGGTTTTCTGGGATGTCTGGGCGGATTGTTCATCTCCTACCATTGGAAAGTCCCTTCGGGAGCTTCAATCATATTCTTCTCCATTCTGATTTATGCCGTTTGCAAAATTGGAAAGAGTTGTTTCAAAAAACAGTCATAATAACAGATTAATATATGGAAATCAAGATTCAATCATTAGAAAGTATCCACGAAGCAGCCCGTGAATTTATCGCTGCTATGGGCGACAGCACTGTATTCGCACTATACGGAAAAATGGGAGCCGGTAAGACTACATTCGTCAAAGCCCTTTGTGAAGAACTCGGTGTTACGGATGTCATCAGCTCTCCCACGTTCGCTATTGTCAATGAATACCGTTCGGACGAAACCGGGGAATTGATCTATCACTTTGACTTTTACCGCATCAAGAAACTGAGTGAAGTGTACGACATGGGCTACGAAGATTATTTTTACAGCGGTGCTCTTTGCTTCATCGAATGGCCGGAACTTGTAGAAGAACTGCTGCCAGGCGATGCCGTAAAAGTTACGATTGAAGAACTGGAGGACGGAAGCAGAGTCATCAAACTATGACCGGACAATATATTGTACAAGGAATTTTTGCACTGGCAGGGATCATCTCCCTGCTGGCGTCATTGCTCAACTGGAACTGGTTCTTTACCACCCGCAATGCACAAACCATTGTCCGGAACGTAGGGCGCAACCGGGCACGACTCTTTTATGGAATACTCGGAGTTATCTTAATAGGAATGGCTATCTTCTTCTTTGTAGAAACACAGAAAGCTATAGCAATTGCCGTGACTTCATCTCCAAGTACTTATTAATCACATCAATCGAAAGATTCTCCGGCGTGGTCAATAAAGAATAGATTCCATTCTGCTTCAAGGTGGAAACAATCAACCGTTTTTCAAAAGCAAACTTCTCCGCTATGACATGGCGATAGTAGCCTTCCGTATCCCTGGCAGGGTTGGCGATATATTCTTTCAAATCGGCATCCTCGAAAAAGACCACAAGAAGACGGTGCTGACGATTCAGTTGTTTCAAATAAGCCAACTGACGGTTCATGCTCCCCATACTGGAGAAATTAGTATATAGCACCAAAAGACTGCGCTTGCTGACATGCTTGTTCAGATGAACACAAAGAGCGGAGAAATCCGTTTCGCCAAAAGTAGTCTGCTGGCTATAAAGATTTTCGAGCAATGTCTGCATATGTCCGGGTTGCTTGGAAGCCGGCACAAAGGTGTCGAAATGTTCATCGAAAGTTACCAGGCCGGTTTTATCATCCTTTCTCATCGCAACATACGAAAGCACCAACGATGCATTGACTGCATAATCGAGTAACGTCATACCGCGAAAAGCTTGCTGCATAATGCGCCCCTTATCAATCACATTATAAATTTGTTGGGAACGTTCATCCTGATAAACATTCACCATTAGCTCATGCCGGCGGGCACTTGCCTTCCAGTTTATCGTCCGGTAATCATCCCCTTTGACGTATTCCTTTATCTGTTCGAATTCCGTATGATGCCCCACTCTGCGAATACGCTTTATCCCCAATTCGGTCAGATTGTCGCTCATAGCCAGCAACTCATATTGGTGCAACATCAGATAAGAAGGATATACCTTGATATCCAACGGCTCCCCACAAGTATAACGCCGGGAAATCAATCCGATCCGACCGGTTACAAACACCCTGATCCGCCCGAAAGAGTAAACACCCCGCTGCGTAGGGCGGAGACGATAACTAATCGTTTTCCCTTCATTTGCCTGAAGCTGTATCCGGAAATTGATATTCCGCTGTTGGAAGATAAAAGGAATCTCGTCGATAATCTCCAAAGAGACGGGACGCGGATAACTATTTTCCACACGGATAGCCACTTCGTTTTCATCGCCATTGGAGAAACGGTCGGCACAGTGACGTTCTGCCTGAATCGCGTTGGTACGATAAAGTAGAAATCCGTCCGCCGACACTAACGCAATCAAAGCCACAAGCGCCCACTGCCCGACAACAAACAACGGAGCAAACGCATATCCGCTACCCAGAAACAGGATAACCAACACAAAGACAATATAGAAACGATTCGTTAAATACAACTTGTCTGCTAAAAATTAAGAGTTAAAAACTAAAGACCGTAATCGGAACATGACAGTTGGACTATCATGCATTATCTATTTCGGAACCTCAACCTTGTCAATCAAACGCTGCGTCACCTTCACCGGAGAATAGCCTTCCATTTCCGCTTCGGCAGTCAGAATCAGACGATGTTGAAGCACATACGGAGCCACAAACTTAATATCTTCCGGTGTCACAAAATCACGTCCCTGCAAGAGAGCATAGGCTTTGGACGCCTGCATCATAGCAACGGACGCACGTGGAGAAGCTCCCAGATACACAGCTTTGCTGGTACGTGTCTGCTGCACAATCAGGGCAATGTACTGAAGCAACGTGCGGTCAACAAACACATTCTTCATAAAAGCACGGAGCGTCAACAACTCTTCCTTCGTAAGAGCAGGTGTGATATCATCAAGTTTCACCAAGGCGGCATTGGAGTGATGACGTTCCAGAATATTCACTTCTTCATCCAATGAGGGATAATCCATAGTAATCTTCATCAGGAAGCGGTCGAGCTGCGCTTCGGGAAGTTTGTAAGTCCCTTCCTGTTCCACCGGATTCTGGGTAGCCAAAATCGTATAGAGTTCTCCCATTCGGTGTGTCGTCCCGTCAATACTTATCTGACGTTCTTCCATTACTTCAAACAAGGCCGACTGCGTTTTGGCAGGAGCACGGTTTATCTCATCCACCAATACAATATCCGCAAATATCGGCCCCTTATGAAAATCAAACTCATTCGTCTTCATGTTGAATACGGTCGTTCCCGACACATCGCTTGGCATTAAATCCGGGGTAAACTGGATGCGGCTGAAGTCTGCATCAATCAACCGGGCCGTGAGACGGGCCAGCAACGTTTTCGCTACTCCCGGCACACCTTCTATCAGCACATGACCGTTTGCCAGAATAGCCGTCAGCACTAAGTCCACCGTTTGTTCCTGACCGACTATGACGGAGGCAATCCGTTCTTTCAGTCCTTGTATCTTCTCGGAAAAGAGAGTTAAATCTATCCGTTGTTCAGTGTTCGCTTCCATAAGTTTCTTCTTTATATATGCTTGATTATTTCACTCATTTTATCTATATACAGTTTCATCTGTTCCGCAGAAATGACGCGGCCGCCGTAAATCACCGGGCGGACTTCGCGGACAAACGTACCGATTTCCTCCGCATCCATTCCCGTCTTCTGCGCAATCCGGCGGAAAGAGCGTTCATCGTCCGCCACTTCCTCTATATCCACCTGAATCTCTCTTCTCAATTCTTCCGCAAAGTAGATAAACTTCTTATGGACCAAGTCTGCATGATCTTTCTTCTGATAATACAGAGTCCCTATCAGTTCGGTAAACTCGAGGGATTTGTTTTCCGGTTCGCGGATAACCGGTATTACACGTTGCCGTCTCCGTGCCGTAAATATCATAAACAGCAGTATGGCAATCATCGTCAGATACAACGCCCAGCGAAGCGGTTGCCGGGAAAGAAGGTAACGGAAAGGAGACTGCTGCGTTTCCGCCGTCTCTTTGACATATCCTTCGGTACGGACAACAGGAAACTCGCCCATTTGAGATAACAAGCGGAATATGTAAGCCGAATTATTCCCGTCGAGTATACCGTAATTGGTAAAAATCAAAGGAGTGGAGACAAGAATCACCTCCCCTTTCCCAACCGGACAGGTCATAGCTACAGGAACATAACGAAGTGTGTCCTGCTCCGATTCCGTAGATACGGAATCGACTTCTACCTCATACCGGTACTCATTCACATGAAGCGCTTTCCTCGCCAACTCTTTTCCCGGCAACGAATCGCCCCAGAAATAGGAGGAACAAAGCTGAGGGTAGAAATAGAACGTTCGCGGGGAATAGACTGCCGAATCTCCCACCCAGCATAAACTATCTTTTGCCAACAACGAAGTGGCATATTTCTTGAGAGCCAACGGACTGAAATAAAAACGATAAGATTCAAAGTTCAATGTATCCTTCAAGTACCGGCTGAACATAGTGCTCGCCAGCATAACCTTATTTCCCCGTTCCGCCATTTTCAGGAGAGACTTCACATCAATGTCCGTCAATGCCATGTCATGGGCAACTGCCAGTATTCCCCGGCTATGCAACGTGTCTTCCTCCTCCAACTGATAGAATGTCTTTTTCGACAATGTGTATCCATTGGGCAAAGAAGCAGACAACAAGCTATCGAACACCGCACATCCGAAAGGCTGGTCATCATAATGACCGAAAGTAGGTGTCCACACAAACTTCTTCGGCAGGTGATATTCCACAGCGAACATTATGACCAAAAAGGCTACAATGAAAATGATAAACCAGTGGCTTCCTTTCATACAGCGCCTCCTTTCTCTATTTCTTCCTGCAATGCCTGCATCTCACGGAAAAGTTCTTCCGTCGCTTCGAAGTTACCGTAACGTACCCGCAGGAAGTGGTTGGTCATTTGCCGGAAAGCCGGCAGCCGCACTTCATAGATATATTGCGTAGGTGTCTTATAAAGCTGCCAGTCAATACGTTCGGCGTCGCTCAACTGTTTCAGTGTCTGCAAATAGAGCAAACGTATCGCTTCCCTGTAATCCCGACGGGACAGTGCTTCATCAATGCCTTTCGGAAAATCAACGCCATAAATGGTATCTTCCTCAACAGTATACGGAAGTGAATTTTTATGCGAACGCATGAACAGTTCGGGACGTTTTTTGTAAACAAACCAGACAATCAGAAGCAAAAGAAGAATGGCTAGGCAAATCATGATAAGCCCGGAATACTCCTCCGCAAAACGGCTACCGAATATTTTACCCAACAACTCCCCGAACTGACCGCGAATCCACTCGAAAATATTAATTTCCGGAGTTATCAGCTCACGATTATAATCATACGCAGCATCGGACCGGAAAGCCGCAAGCTGTGCAGAATCACAAACCAATGTATCAGCCGGGGAAGTTATCATCTACCTGAACCTGTTTTTAGAGTTTATCAAAATTATCAATATCAGTTTCCACCGTAATGCTGTCCACCACTTCCGAGGCGTGCCCGTATTGATAAGCCATGCCGACAAAGGTGAAAATCATTGCCAGGTAAGCGCCGAATGTCTGAATAATCGCCATTAAGTAGAGGAAGAAACTATATCCTGCCGATACAGTAACCTCACCGCTTCCACCGACATCACTCATTGCAAAAAAGTACTTCACGACAGTAGCAATATACCAAGGCATCATCGTTACTCCTTGCAGGACGTTAGCTATAATTCCCATTAACAATGAAACTAGAAAGACACCTCCCCAAGTAGCAAATCCCAACCGGAAAGTTTTCTTGAAAGCCTCCATTAAAGTGATATCCTCAAACAAATAAATGGGCGCCAACAGAGCAAGCGGTACGGAGAAAGCTATGATAAACGGAATAGTCAGAAACAATGTGAAAGGCGTCAAAGCAACCAGAAGACCTACAAAAATACCAACAAACAGTACCAGTAATATACAAGCACCTGTCATCAGTAGCAGTCTTTTTATATTACGGAACAACCGAGGTTTCAGCATACCCAAAGTTACTCCCTGCAAGCGTTCTTCGCGTTCATTATATGTCCGGATCAGCCCATAGACCAACGATGTCAGGAGGATTATTCCAATCAGATAAAGGAACATATATAATCCATAATAAGAGCCGAAAGCAATGAGCGAAGAAGAAGACGCAGCCATTGCCGTACTACTTGCGATAGCGGATATCGACAATGCCCCGCTCATTAATCCGTTCAGGCTCAACGCCTGAATGAGGCAAAGAGGCAACAACAGATAAGTAATAAACTTCAACAACAATTTCCAATTCTCTTTTAGAAAATCAAAAGAAGCGTTTAACTTTTCACCGAAAGGACGTTTCACATACATCGCGATCTTAGGTTTCTGTGATTCCATGTTTTTTTCTATTTGGTAAATAAATATAGTAGAAAATAATAAATGACAACGAAAGCAGAATGAATCCAAGCCTCAACAGATCCGGCAGTTCCGTATGTCGGGTGACAAAGCCTTCAATAAAACCTGCCATTACAAATACGGGAACGGTACCTATGACAATCTTTACTCCCTTCTTTGCACCCCGACGGAAAGACTCCAACCGTGAATAGGTGCCGGGGAAAAGCCAACCGTTACCTAAAGCCAGTCCGGCGGCACCAGCCACAATAATTGCCCAGATTTCAAGCGTTCCATGCAGCCAGATAGCAAGACTGGATTCCCAAAGCAAATCGTGCTGATAAAAGAAGGTTTGAAAGGCACCTATCATGATTCCGTTTCTAAGTAACATATATCCTGTACCGAAACTAGTCAACAGCCCCATTGCAAAACAATTGAAAGAAACCATCACATTGTTAAGCGTAATTCCCAGGAACATCGGCACTTCGTCCGAGACGTTGTAGACCGCCATTGGCTCACCGTTGACAATATTATCCAAAGTCATATCCACATAGCCATTCCCTAAAATCAGGCGGACAAAGTTCGGGTCATTCGCAGCGGATATCACTCCTATCAGCACGCTGACAATAAAGATAATGAAGGAAGTCAGCAGTTCACGCCGGGCATCATACATTGTCTGCGGAACTTCACGCGTCCAGAACGTGATGATTCGCGACCACTTTTCCCGTTTGTTCCGGTAAATCTCGTTATGCAGTGCCGAAGCAAGATTATTCAGATAGATAGTAATGCGTGAAGTCGGAAAATGTGTCTGGGCAAATGCCAGATCAGCAGTCAGATCCGTATATACGTCGGCAAGTTGGTCGGGAGACAAGCCCGCGGCCTGCTCCACTACCTTTTCGGTTTCCTTCCATTTTTCAATGTTCCGACGGATAAACGTAACTTCTTTCATGCTTTCCAAGGGATTTCGGATAAGTTTTGTCCGAAACCGGAAGCAAAAGTAAGAGAATTATGATATATTTG
>OGZM01000789.1_pt1 | contig 34310 bp, 33 predicted proteins | sample 1576821 | NCBI WGS metagenome assembly OGZM01 (sample SAMEA3541491, study PRJEB24748) | human gut metagenome | biome: human gut; feature: human-associated habitat; material: faeces | place: China | collected 2012
GGTGCGGCGTCCGCCGGGGTCGGGGTCGGGGCGCCGACCTCCTCCATCTCCACCAAATACTGGGTCCCATCGATTGAGATCTTGAATTTACGCAGCATGGCTGCCCTCCTCTTTCATCTTGTAGATGTTCTTGACCGTGAACGAGCTTTGCTCGAGCGCACCGGCGGCGAGCGCCGTGGCGATGATTGAGACCGTGCGGTGCTCCGGGTTCGCAACCAGCACGCGTTTGACGCGAAATTCGCTCGTGGGGTGGTCCCCCGCGGCAATGGCCGATGCGATAACACATGCGTGTGCGTGTTCGTGGGCATCGACCGGCAGGTATGCGGGAACCGGTTCCCACGTATCCGGCGCCTGCGTGCTCGACGCTGCCTCGGCTGCGGATTGTGGTGCTTCGACGGACGCGGGGGCCTGCTGCGCCCGCGAAGTCTGCGGAGCGTCATGGTGCCCGATGTGCCTCTTAATCCAAGAACGTAGTCCCATGGCCCTTCCTTTCCCGTGGGGACGTGCCGTGACGCAATGGGGCAAGACCTCACGAATGCCTATGCTAGCGAGATTTGTAGGAATTGTGGCGCTTGGTTGGGGCTTCTTCGGTGACTGGTAGGAATTGGGCGGTGCGGTGGTGTTTCGTTTTACCAAAGCCGTTCACGCCGCTTTGTGCATGGATTGGGTACAACAGCTAAACAGCTGGCGATTGATGGAGACGAACATGCGACGTGTTCATGCGATAGAAGATAGCTTCGCATTCCGCGGGCACATGAGGCGCATCGAGGATGCCGAGCAAACGCGGGAGTTTTGCAAACATGGTATGACGCACCTGCTGGACGTCGCGCGCATCGCTTGGATTTTCAATCTCGAGCGTGGGCTCGGCTTTGACCGCGAGGTCGTCTACGCCGCCGCCCTCCTGCACGACCTCGGCCGCTCTGAGCAGTACGCGACGGGCGAGGACCACGACGTCGCGGGCGCACGGATAGCCGCCGACATCCTAGACAGCTTGCCCGATGGCCTTCGATTCGACGCCGATGAGCGGGCTGTCATCCTTGCCGCCGTCTCCGGACATCGGGGTGCGTGCGCGGACGGGGAGGTCGTTGTCGCACCGCGGGCTGCAGAGGTCCCTACGGGTGAAGCTGACGACCGGGGGTACATGGGCAGTGCGCGTCATGCGAGCGGGACGCGTCGCGGCGAAGGGGCGGAGTCACTCGCCCATCTCATCAAAGAAGCCGACAACCGTTCGCGCGCCTGCTACGCCTGCCGCGTCCGCGACGCCTGCTATTGGCCAGACGAGCGCAAGAACCTTTCGATAGATATATAAGTGCGTGGAAACGTGAGGAGCACACCATGGATATGAAACATCTGCCCGAGAACATCGTCGACGACCGCGGTACGCTTGCCCGTCGCGAGGCCGGCCTTCCCGCCACGCGCACGCAGCTCGCGCGCCTGGACCCGGAGCAGCTGCATACACTCGACAAAATCGCCATCGAGGGGCTCGAGGTGTTCGCCAACCACGGCGTCTTTCCCGAGGAGAACAAGCTCGGCCAGAAGTTCGTGGTGAGCGTGACGCTCTATACCGATACGCGTCGTGCGGGGGAGACCGATGACCTTTCCGCGTCGATCCATTACGGCGAGGCGGCTCATGCCATCGACGAGTTCATGCGTGTGCATACCTTCAAACTCATCGAGACGGCGGCCGAAAGCGTTGCCGCCATGTTGCTCGACCGTTACCCGGGCGCGTACGGCGTGCGCGTCAAGCTCGAGAAGCCCTGGGCGCCGGTGGGTTTGCCGCTGCGCACCGTTTCCGTCGAGATCGAGCGCACGCGGGCATAGGGCTCGCGTCGGCGGCGCTAGGGGCGCAGTACGATGCCGAACGTGATGGTGTCGACGCCGTTGGTCGTGCACAGGGCCTTGCCATGGTGCGCCTCGGCGATGGCGCGCTTTGCCAGTTCGGAGAGATCGCAATCCTCCATATCGAGCTCGCCGCCCTCGTCCATTTTCGCCAAAAAGACGAGGCGTTCGGTGAGCTGAGCCATGCGTGCGACCTGCTCGTGGATGCCTTTGGTCCATTCGCTCTCACCGTCGGTCATCTCTATGACCTCGGTGTTGGCGTTTATGACGGAGAGCGGGGTCTTGGGTTCGTGGCTTGCATCGGTGACGAACCGCCGCTGCTTGGCGTAACTTTCCGCTGTGGGCTTGATCGCCATGCCCGAAAGGCACGCTACCAATGCGTACACAAGCGCAAGGCCCACGCCGCTGATGATGCTGCTCGCTGTGCTCGAGGATGGTCGCGAGGGCACGGGCGAGGTTTTGTTCGTCTTCGGCGTTTTGGGCGGCATCGCCGGCGCCGCCGCGATGAGTGCAGCGACATCGTCGGGGATATTGTTGGAGCGCATGGGTAAATCGAGGAGATTGGTGGGTACGTCCCGCCATGGCGATACTGTTCGCCGCCGAGGTGCGCCGATGGCTCACTGCGGTTGGCGTGGGTCTTGGTGTGTTGGCGTGCCTAGCCGGTCCGTTTGCGTGGGCGGCGGAGACCATCGCCTCGGGACATCACAGCTCATTGCCGACGGCTGGCCCCTCGGGTGAGGGTGAGCCCGGCGGTCAAGGTGGCGCATCCGGCCAGGACGGAGCGGGAGGACTGCATGGTGGCGGCGATGCGAGTGACGAGCTTGTGAACCTGTTGCTTGAGAACGCCTCCGGGTACCGTTGGGCCGCCGCGACGACGGGCTCGCAAAACGCAGCGGGCTATCAGCTCGCGAGCGAGTTGCCCGTGATGGCCATCGGCGGCTTCAACGGCAGCGATCCCGCACCCACGCTCGCGCCGTTCAGCTGCGCGCCAACCGCGCCTAGCGTGCAAGGGGAGAGCGGTCGCAAGCTTCTGAATCGCCCTGTGGTACAGTCATGGGAAACTTGAGCGCACGCGTAAGGAGGGCCTCATGGATTCGTCCCAGAGCAGTTCGGACACCCAGAGTGGCATTGACCCTGCCAAGGGCTGCCTGCCGTCTTGCGACCGTTCGATTGAGGGCGGGCGTCTCGGAGGCCCGACGCCTCCCGCGGGATACGAGCGTGACGTGCGCGTGCGAACGCCGGCGCCATCGTCGGGGGCGCCCGCCGCGCCGGGCACCTCCCGTGCGCTTCATTTCGTCAAGTGGACTCTCGCCATGGTCGGCGTGCTCGCCCTGTATCTCCTGCTGCAAATCGTCGTGTCGCTGATAGGGGGGACGGTCATCGTTTCCATCAGCTTCGCGGTCGACGGCGCGGGCACCGAAGTCGGCGACGCGTTGTTCGACAACGGCATCCAGGTGGTCATGGCGGTATCGCAGCTCATCGCTGCCGCGATCTTCGGGCTCTGGTGGCGGCGCGTCCGGCTCGGCTCGTTCGCCGGGCGCCGCGGGGCGGTCGCTTCCGCAGGCGCCCCCGTCATGAAGACGATCGCCTCCCTGCTGCTCGTCGGCTTCGCCGCCCAGTTTTTCGTGAGCGGCATCCTCGGTTTTGTCGAGCTGTTCTTCCCCGAGACGATGGCGGAGTACGCCGAGCTCATGGAGGATTCCGCCGTCGGGGTGTTCGCGATTATCCAGGTGATCTCGACGGTCATCCTCGCGCCGCTCAACGAGGAGATCGTGTGCCGCGGCGTCATGCTCGAGTACGCGATGCGCGCCGTGAGCCCCGGTTGGGACCCTCGCCACCGCGCTCGTCGCAGGACCGTCTCCGTGCGCGCGTTTTGGGTCGCCAACGTGTTGCAGGCGCTCGCGTTCGGCGTCCTCCACATGAACATCATCCAGGGGAGCTATGCCTTCGCCCTGGGCATCCTACAGGGCTGGGTCTTCTGGCGAACGGGCAAGCTCGGGTACGCCATGCTGCTGCACTTCGCCCTCAACGCCTCGTCCTATCTCGTCGCGCCGTTGGCTCCCATGGTCAACGTGCTGCCCACGCCCATCGTGTTCGCAGTCTTTGGGGGCTTGCTTGCCGGAGGCATCGCCATGTTCGAGCGCGCCTGGCACGTCTCGGACGCCCTGCCTGAGGTCGAGGTGGCCGAGGACGACGAGGAGGACGGGGCGGCGGCGGATGACGATGCGATTCTGGGTGACGTTCTGCCAACCGACGATGCCGCCGCGCGGGTTTCTGCCGTCAGCACCGGCCCTGGTAAAGGAGGCAGCCCACTATAGAAGCGCAAGCGTCTTGGCGCAGTTCTCGCACACGGCGCCGAGCATGCGTTCCCGCAGTTCGGCGGCACCCGGGATGCCGTTTGCTTCGGCTTCGTCAAACACTTCTGCCATGCTCACGGGAATCTCTTGGGCAAGATCGGCCATAATCGCCGTGCAAGAGTCCTCCGTAAACTCGGCTTTTTCGAGCATCGCGGCGAGCGCGGGGTCGTTGCCGCCCATATAGCGGTGGATAGCCCCCGAGCCCACACGACCAAAGCGGTTCTCCCCGCCGACCGCCATGGCAAGTCGTCCCTTGCGGCGCAGGTTCTCGTAGGCCAGCCCGGACGCCACATCGTACATGGGAGCTATGACCCTGTCGTTATCGGGTCCGAGAAGCAGCGAATAGTTCTTGGCGTGGGCATCGGGGGCCCCAATAAGGCAGTTGAAGAACAGGATTTGCGTGAAAACCAAAAGATTGAAGTGAGCGCGATTGGTGCTGCATAGCAGGGCCAGCGCATCGCGTGTGGTCGGACCGCCATCTGAGGTGTACTTCTGGTTTGGCATTATTCCCAAAGCTTGGCAAAAGTCTTCTTGGTGCAGCCGGACGACGTTGCCGTTGGAGCGGCGGGCACGGTCGTAGCGAGTGACGATTAAGGCCGGTTCATCTTCGAAGAGGCGATATTCAACATCGGAAGTTGCGACACCGCAGCGCTTGGAGGTCGCCATGCAAATGTACTCGTTGAGGGCCTGAAACTTAAATCCTATGACGCCGTTTTTGAAAATGTGGGTCGTGCGAGCGGATCCCTGGCACTCGCACCATATGCCGTCATGTAGGCCCAATGCGAACTTGCCCTGATTGCCTCCTAGAGACCAACTTTCTTCGCCTCCCATCCACGAGGAATCGCCATCCTGCCTAATGCTGGCAAGGCGTGCTGCGATTGCCTGGTCGCTCAGCGGGAGGTAAGAGCCTTTGCGTCTGCGTGCCGCGCTGAGGTCCTCTTCCCTGTAAAATTGAACCCCTCCCGGACAGTCGAGACCGATGTGTTCCAAAAGCGCAAGCGGATTATTGGGCCTTACTTCGTATTCGGCTGCAATGGCGCGGCGCTGCTGCTCGCTGTCAGGAAGGAGCCCGAACAGGTAAGGGAGAACGGTTTTTTGGTCATAGCTTCTGTTGCTTATGGGCATGGAGCTCGAGAGGGGTATTCCGGAATAGCCTTCGTCATAACTAAAGCTAATGGCACCATGAGCATTCTGTTCGAGGGTTCCTGCTATGTCGTTGCAGACGATGACCTTGAGAGACCGTGCAGGCATGGCTTACCTCCTTGCAACAAAAGACGTTGCCACATCATCTATACCTTGATGTTTCAAAAAATCGTCAAAGACGGAATCGTAGTCGGCTGGTGATTTCGACGTATCGGTACGTGGACGGCGTTGTGCGGCCCTGGTTCGATTTCTGGCTTGAATGATTGGGGAGCTGCTAGTGCTGGGATTGATTGCATGATTTTGCTTTTCGTCTGTGGCGATCACGTTGCGCCCGATGTCATCGCCTTGCGCGGCGAGTCCGATACCGAGCGCGCCGAAGACGGCGAGGAGCTTGTCGAGGCGGATACCGGTGGCGTCACCGAGCTCGAGGGACGCCAGCAGGCGCTCGGACACGCCCGCCGCCGCGGCGAGCTGGGCACGCGTGAGACCTTGACTCTCGCGGGAGCGGCGTACGTAGATTCCGGCTTGGCGCGGCGTGACAATCGGCATCGTGTCCATGGACTCCTCCTCATGCAAAAGTATGCAGATTAGTATATCTGCAAAAGTATACATACCAAGAATAGTATATCGACAAGGTTTGATTGCATCTGTGCCGTGAATTGCTTCGATAGCCCTCTAGGCAAAGGTTCGGCGGGAAGCAGTTCCATGTTATTTCCGCCTACCGAAGAGCTCTTGCATATAGAACACAACGCTCTATATTAAGAACGAAGTATCCTATGGCATGGAAGGTGATTATGCGACTTGCCTCCCACATCGTTCGCTTTGATATGCGGGGCATTCCCGTAATCGGCAACACGGCTTCCGGCGCCCTTGTGGGCCTCACGCCGGAAGGGGCTGAGCTGTGCGACGCTATATTGGAGCGTGAAGTCGCCATGGATGAGGTTCCCGCTGGATGCAAGGAGCTCGTGGCTCATTTTGTCAGTCATGGGTTTACGGAAGAGGCTGAAGCGGGTGGGTGCAACCACCTCGCGTCCGCCTATCTCCATGTGTCGAATACCTGCAACCTCTCGTGTGTTGGGTGCTACTCGGCCGACTGCAATCGCAACCGAGCTGTCGACCCGAGTCTTGATGATCTGTGCCACGCGATTGACGTCCTTGCCTGCCTGGGTGTCACGCGCTTGGTGATTTCGGGCGGCGAGCCGTTCTTGCGCGAAGACCTGCCGGAAATCGCGCAGCATGCGCGCGAGCAGGAGATGACGAACATCACTGTTCTGACCAACGGCACGCATTGCAGTGATGAGGCGTTTGCAAAGCTGGCGGGCAGTGTCGATGTGGTTTCCGTTTCCTTCGACGGCACGAGTCCAGAGGCTCCTGCGTGCATCAGGGGAGAGCAGCTGTTCGAGGTGCTTGTCGACACCGTTAAACGCATCCAGTCTGCGGGAATCCACGCGCATATGCTGCCCACGCTGCATGCGCGCAACGTTCAGGATGTCCCCGCTTACGTCGAGTTGTCAAAACAATTGGGATGCACGGTTGGCTTTAGCCTGTTGAGCGGCACGCATGCAGACTTGGGCGACCTCATGCCCGACGATTCTTGTCTTGCCGAGCTTGCGGAAATCATGGTCGAGGTGGCGAGCAAGGGCGATGCCGTGTCGATTGACGACGCCTTCAATCCCATGCGGGCACTGTCCGTTCGCACCTGCTGTGGTGCCGGCAAGAACTCGGTGAGCGTTGCTTCGGACGGAACGGTGTATCCCTGCCACATGCTTCATAAACCCGAGTTCGCTCTGGGCAATGCGTTCACCGATGACGCAGCTGCGATTGCGGATAATCTTTCTCAGTTCACCTTGCCTTCGGTGGAGGAAATCGAGGGCTGCTCATCGTGCGAAAACCGATACTTCTGTGGAGGTGGATGCAGGGCTCGGGCATATGATGAGCACGGCTGCATGACCGAGCGCGACCCGTATTGCGCGTACTACCGCAGCGCAATCGAGCGGACGGTCGAGGCGTTCATAAATCATATTCAAGGATAGGAAGGGTAAAATGCTGTTCACTATTGAAGCGCAGGGCGTTACGATGACCGCCTGTAAAGATATTTTCGGTATTCATGTGGGGTATTAAGGATTTGGAAACGTGCAATGAGCCAGTTACCTGTTGGCAAGATGCCGCTTTTGCTTAGACTGATCTGCTTCGTTCTGATCGCAGTCGCGCTCTTCTCCGCCGTCAATATGGTGACGGGTATTGCTGCCTTGTTGGATGCGAAAATGGACAGTCATCTTTTCGCCTTTGTTCTTAATCAACTTATCACTGTCTCGTTTGTGATTATCCCGCTTTTGGTTTTCGTGAGGTTGGTGCGCGCCGCAATCGTTTCCAAGGAGTTCTTCTCCCGGAAGCAGAGCCAAAGAATGCTGACGATTGCCATCTGCTTTGCACTTCGCGTTGTGCTGGATCTATTCGCTCCTTCCATTGAGGTTCCCGCTTTGCTCGAAGACGCAGTCGGCCCCATGTCAGTCGGTCCCAGTCTAAACCTCATGACGCTTGCCACATCGATCATGTTCTTCGCACTGGCTGGTGTTTTTGAGTACGGCAGGAAACTGCAGGAGGATTCCGATAACATCCTGTGATATCCATTTAAAAGCGTTCAAAGGGAGGACAGCCGAATGCCCATCGTCATGCGACTCGACCGTGTTATGGCAGATCGGAAGATGTCCTCCCTTGAGCTTGCCGAGAAAGTCGGCATCTCTCCCGTTAACATCTCCCGTATCAAGACCGGTCGCCTCAAAGGTATTCGTTTCTCAACACTTGAGGCGATGTGTGAGGCTCTGCACTGCAAACCAGGCGACATCATCGACTGGATGGATGACGAAGAGTATGTCGAGACGTTTGGCGCGTTGCCCGAGGACTAAGCATATTTTCCATGAGTGGCAATCAGTGCAAAGTCAGAACTAACCGATTGCCGAATGTGGAACAACTGTGGATGTTCCCCATGCTTGACAATGTTATAGGGATTTTCGTCCCGTGCATTCCCCATGTGATAAACCAAGGGGGCTGTCGAGGTTCCTGTCCGTTTGCCGGCGATATACACCCGTCTGCCCGTATAGTATAGACAATATTATATATTAAGAAGATATTAGTAAATATAGGCAGAGAAGGGAGTAAGGAGGTTCCCATGAAGGTATTCAAGAGCCTTAAGGCAAAGGTTGCGCTGCTCGGCGTGTGCGTGGCCTTGGCATGTGGCTTCAGTGGGGCGGCATACGCTTCGTCCCATAATTTCGGCTACACGCTGCCCGGCTTCCAAGAAAATGTTACCGTCCAAGCGGGTACTCGTACCAGTGGATCTGCTTCTGCTAGTGTGAGCGTCAGCAGCGGCGGTACGCGAAAGTGCTGGTTATGGTGTGATGCTCCCAGCGTTGGAACGCGATTGACCGACTCCGTTTTGGTGACGGGTAACAATCAATATACCTTGTCATATTACAACCGCAATTCTGGTAATGTTTATTTGCGTGGTTGCACGGATGGTTGGCAAGATCCCAATTACATCAGTGGTTACGTGAGCTTCTAAGTTCTGTTAACCGATTTGACGAACCGTTTCCTTCTCTGCTTGATCTTCGCGGTCTCCCCCTTCCGTATCATGAGATAGGGGAGACCGCGGCTTTGCGGGAGGTGCAAAATGCCCATGCCGGCTCTGCTTAAGGTGCTATTCCTCCGTATGTTCAGACGGGCTGAATGCAGGATTGCAATTACGGTAACCCTGCTGTGCTGTCTTATCGCTTTTGGCGAAACGTGCTTCAAGTTCTATGGCGCAGACGTGGGTGAATTGCCCTCGGCAGCCTATGCATGGGCGTGGAACATGGACGCAATGCAGGTGAACGCCTCACGTGTGTACCTGTTCTTTGTAATGCCCGTCGCCGCAGCGCTGGTCTTTGCGGATGCCGCCCGACAGGACTTGCGGTCTGGTGCTGCCTGTCTGTTGGCTTCGCGAACATCTGTGACAACCTGCGTACTCGCCTATGGGATAACGAGCTTTATCGGAGCGTTTTTGCTGACGTTTGTGGCACTGGTACTCCTACAGGTGCTTGCGCTCGTTGCCTTTCCTGTGGAGGGGACGTTTGAGGGCTATTTGGGGATGCCTATGTACCTCGATCTCCGAACGCCGGGAGGGCTGTTCGCTGGGATTTGGAATAGTTCGCCCTATGCATACAACATGATTTTTACCTGTGGCGCTGCGTTTTGGGCGGGGGCATCGGCGCTACTGTCGTGCTCGCTGGGAATGTTCATGCGCCGGAATAAGTTGGCGCTGATCGTGCCTGCCGCCATCTCATTGGCGGCGTTCGTGGTGCTTCCGTTAGTGGCTCCGCGCCTTGGCAATCTTCTGCACTTTTATGTGATGTATCCCAAGCTGAACGATCAGGTAATCAGCGTTTTTCGTTTTATTGCGACACCCTGCCTTTGTTTGATTCCGTCGGTGTGCCTCATGGCCGTGGCGTGTAAGCGTGGGAGGGATGTGTTGCTATGATTTCATGGCTGTACGTTCATGTCAAAAGAAATAGAAGTACATGTGGCACCTTGGCGGCAGCTCTCGTATGTCGTCTTTTGCAGATGACGGTGCTTGGCAGGCCTTCCCATGCTGCAGATTCGCTTTTCGATTCGTATCTCTCGATGAACGCTGTCGATTTTGCCACGTTTCTGTTTATTCCGCTGTTTTGCGTCGGCCAGATGCGCTCGCTCAAGTTGTATTCTTCGCCCCAATGCGCTTTGGCTTTGGGGAGCCGCTCGCGTGTGGCGCTGCGCATATGCGCAGATTGCGTGCTGACCGGTCTGCTCATGAGCGTTTTGCTACAGGTGACTTCCCTCATTGTTCTGTTTTGGCGGTTCGGGACGATTCCCATGTGGGAGGCGCTGCGTCCCGTCGACTTGGTTCTCCAAGGCGTTGTGTTGGCCAATGCCGGCATGGTGAGCTTTCTTGCTATGTTGGCATTCCATTCCTCGGCGTTCTCTTGCCTGACGGGCATTTTGTATGGGATGTGGGATTTCATGGCCATGAATGTTGTGGGCGGAGGGCTCCCGCCGATTGGATGGAGCTTGGCAATTGTCCCGGACGGCGCCGGTTGGGCGGCGATCGTTGTCCAAGCTGGAGTGCTTGTGTCGTTATCGCTGGTTTTGGGCGTCTTGCTTTGGCTGGCTGCGGGTAAGGTTGACTATCTTGACTGCGGCAGGGGCTTAAGCAAGGCCTAACGTTTCGTTTGAGCCGAAAGCGTAATGGAGGTTGCTATGGATACTGGTGTGGAAGGGCGCAAGGCGAGCCGCGTCGGGGTCCGTGTTTCCGCAGTGTCGAAGACCATCAAGGGCAACCGTGTGCTCGATGGTGTGAGCGCGTCGTTCCCCCTCGCGCGCGTGAGTGGAATTCGCGGGCACAACGGGTCGGGCAAGACGATGCTTTTGCGGGCGATTGCAGGACTGATTTCCATCGATGAGGGATCGATCGAGGTGTTTGGCGAGAAGCTGGATGCGCGAGGCGATTTTCCGGTGGGGATTGGATTCATGGTCGAACCCCTTGAGCTTTGGGACGAGTTCACAGGGCTTGAGATGCTCACGCTGCTTTCGTCGTTGCGTGGCAGGCCGAGAGAGAATCATCTCAGGTCCGCTCTCACTCGCATGGGGCTCGACCCCGATGATCTGCGACGAATTAAGAGCTTTAGCTTGGGCATGAAGCAACGATTGAACCTTGCTCAGGGGCTCATGGATGCTCCCCGCTTGTTGTTGCTGGATGAGCCCACCAACGCTCTGGACGAGGATGGGCAAGAGGCGATTCGACAAGTTCTGATTGAGGAACGCGACCGAGGGACTACGATTATCGTGGTGTCTCACGATCGTGAGGAGCTCGATCGCATTGCCGATGTCCAGTTCATCATGGGCGATGGACGGATACGGGAGGTGTAGAGCAATGAGACCGAGGTCTGTGTCCCGATGGGTGTTTGCGTGGGGGTTTATGCTGGTCGCGGCACTTGTGATTGGGGTCGTTACGCGCATAAGCTACGGCGACGTGTCCGCCCATCCCGAGACGATGGATGGGCTGCCGTATGAAGTGGCGCCCTATTCACAGGAACGGTTTGAGCAATACGCGAAAGGGATGGGCGATGCTAGCACGGCGCAAGCGTTAAGCAATGCTGAGCTTGTCGCTCGTGTTCAGAAAAAGGCTTCTTCTATCTATCGTTACAAGGCATTTGCCTCGGAAATGCGAGTTATGGAGGTGTTGCGCGGAGACGATTGCCTTCAAGGAGTATCAATTGATGTGTATGAGCCCGTTTCCCTGAGAGATTGGGGTGGAACGAGGTGTCTGGTTGCAGTCGACGCATACCAGTTCGGCTCTACTCCAATGCGCGAAGACGAGGAGTACGTGCTGTTCCTCAACCGCGCTCCTCATAATCGTGTGGTGGGCGATGCATGGACGCTTGTAGTGTCGCCATTCGCCAAGATTGCTGCCGACGGCAATCCTACTTGTATGGTCCATGAGGGGGTCGGGGAAAGCATGGAATTGCGCGAACTAAAGGATGCTGACATGGTTGCAGAGAGTGACAGGGACATGGAGGCATATCTTGTTGGTTGCGAAGATGTTCTTAGGAGTCTGGACGTCGAGCGGTAGGATTCGGGGGCTTTCGCCTTGGTGGGTACGGGAAATCTTACGTGATGGCAAGCGAACCTTGCCAGCAGGTTCGATGGTTTTGCGTTGTCCGTGTTTTATGGGGAGCCGGAATGCGCCTCCAGCGTACATGATGTTTCAGTTGTAGCAAACCACTCAGTGCAGCCCGTGGGCTTTTCTTCGACGCGTCTCTTACGCGTGGGCCGTTTGAATGGAGGGGCAATCATGTTTAATTGGCGGCTTTGGGTATGCAAGCGCAAAGGCGTGTGACTGAAAGGAGAGCACGATGCTCACGTATGGGTCTTTGGGCTTCGGTATCCTGGCTGTGGTGGTCCCGTTGGTCCTGTATCGGGTCAAACGTGCCGAGGTGCCCATCTTTTTGAGTATGGCGTTTGGCATGGTGTCGCTGACGTGCGTGGCAGCGGTCATGGGAACGAGTGCGCTCGAGGGCGACGGCTCGATGTTCTACGACACGGCCCCGGCGTTTATGTACTGCTCCATCACGTTGCTCGTGCTGGTGCTCGCCATCAACGTATGGTTGCTGTGGCGTGCGTTTCACAGACATGTATGATGCCCACTTTGCGTTGGCTCAGCAGGCTGCCCTGACGAAAGGAGAGTGCAATGACAGGTATTGGTACGGCCGAGCTGTCGGTTTCGCTGGTAGTGATTCTGCTGCAGTGGATCGTCCCGATCGCTCTGGTATGCATCGCCGCATACTTCGGAGCACACAAGGGCGCCGAGCGTGCGTTGCGTGGCAAGCGCGAGGACGGCGAGCCGGGTGCCTGATCGCTCGCCCGTGTGGCTGGAGCCGGATTTCGGGCATCGCTGCGAGATGGTTCGCGGCGGCGCCCGATGCCGTTATGGGTCCGCCTTAATGCCGGTTCGCGCCTTGGCGCCCCTGGGCGGCGCGGTTGCGGGCGTGGGCATTGGCTGCCTTGTTGGGCGCGCCTCCGAACTTGGGTGCGCTGAAGGGCTTTCCCTTGGCGGTGGGCTTGCCGCCGAGGGGTGCCGTGCCACGCTGGCCCGTTTTGGGCGTTGCGCCGCGGTGCGAGCTCCTCGACTGGCCGCCTTTGCTTGGCTTGCCGCCTCCGGTGGGCATCTTGCCGGCCTTGTCCGACTTGTTGTCACCTGTCTTGCCGCGCGTCTTTCCGCCGCCCGCGCCCGGCTTGGGCGGCACGGGGCGGATGAGGCACTTGGGCCCGTAGCCGATCAGGTCCTCGCGTCCGGCGCGGCGCAGGGCCTCCTTCACCAGCTTGTGGTTCTCCGGCTTGCGGTACTGGATGAGCGCGCGCTGCATGGCCTTCTCGTGCGGGTCGCGCGCCACGTAGACGGGCTTCATGGTCCGCGGGTCCACGCCCGTATAGAACATGCACGTGCTCATGGTGGAGGGCGTGGGATAGAAGTCCTGCACCTGTTCGGGCATGTAGCCCATGTCGCGCACGGCCTCCGCCAGCTCCACGGCCTCCTTCATGGTAGAGCCCGGGTGACTCGAGATGAGGTAGGGCACCACGTACTGCTTGAGGCCGTATGACGCGGAGAGCCTCTCGAAGCGCTCGACGAACGCGTCGTAGACCTCGCGGCGCGGCTTGCCCATCACGCTGAGCACCGCGTCGCTCACGTGCTCGGGCGCCAGGCGCAGCTGGCCGCTCACGTGGTGTCGCAAAAGCTCGACCAGGAACTTGTCGGAAGCATCGGCCATGGTGTAGTCGAAGCGGATGCCGCTGCGCACAAAGACCTTCTTCACGCCGGGGATTTGGCGCAGGTCGCGCAGCAGCTCGGCATAGGCATCCTCGTTCGTGTCCATATTGCGGCACACGCTTGGCCACAGGCAGCGGCGGTTCTTGCACACGCCGTGCGTGAGTTGCTTTTTGCACGCGGGCTTGAAGAAGTTCGCGGTGGGCCCGCCCACGTCGTTGATGTAGCCCTTGAACTCGGGGTCGCGCGTGAGCGCCTCGGCTTCGCGGATGATGCTCTCGCGGCTGCGGACCTGCAGCATGCGGCCCTGGTGGAAGGCCAGCGCGCAAAACGAGCACTCGCCGAAGCAGCCGCGATTACTGCTGATGGAGAAACGGATTTCGTCGAAGGCGGGGATACCACCGGCCGCGTCGTAGTCGGGGTGCCAGTGGCGGGCGTACGGGAGCTCCGACACCTCGTCCATCTCGGCCGTGGTGAGCGGAGCCGCCGGCGGGTTTTGCACCACGTAAACGCCGTTCGGGTAGGGCTCCACCAAGCGCTTTGCGGTGATGGGGTCCATGTTCTGCTGCTGGATGTTGAAGGAGCGCGCGTAGGTAAGGCGGTCTGCCGTTAGGTCGTCCCAGCTGGGGAGCAGCTCGTAGTCGTATACGTTGTCGAGCGCATCTGGCCCGCTCACACGATACGCCGAGCCGTTCACGAAGGTGATCTGATCCACGGGCAGCCCGCCGTCGAGTGCGTCGGCCACCTCGACGATCGAGTGCTCGCCCATGCCGTAGAGCAGGATGTCGGCGCCGGAGTCGAGCAGCAGGGAGCGCTTGAGCTTGTCCTGCCAGTAGTCGTAGTGCGCCAGGCGGCGCAGGCTCGCCTCGATGCCGCCGATGATGATGGGCTTGTCCTTGAACGTGCGGCGGATGAGGTTGCCGTAGACCGTGACGGCGCGGTTGGGCCGCGCGCCCGCGACGCCGCCGGGGGTGTAGGCGTCCTCGTGTCGCGGTTTCTTGTTCACGGTGTAGTGGTTGACCATCGAGTCCATGTTGCCGGCCGAGACGAGGAAGCCCAGGCGCGGCTCGCCGAGGGCGGCGATGCTCGCGGGATCGGTCCAATCGGGCTGGCAGATGATACCCACGCGGTACCCGTGCGCCTCGAGGACGCGGGTGATGATGGCCATGCCGAAGCTCGGGTGATCTACGTACGCGTCGCCGCAGACGTAGACGAAATCGCACCGGTCCCAGCCGCGGGCATCCATGTCTGCGCGCGAGATGGGCAGGAACGCCTCGCGCGGCGGGCGCCCCTTGGTGCCCGGACATCGGGCAGGGGTGCGGGAGCTGTCGGCTGCGCTCCTGCCCCGCTTCTTGTTCGATGTGCGAATGGGATTCTTGGCGGGATGCTTGGGCATGATGCTCGCTTCCATCGGTGTCGGTATCGTCCTAGCATACGCCAAGACCGGGCGCGCTCTGTTTTCGGGGAAGGCTATCGTTGGGAAACGCACAGCCGATCGAGGGACGCGGGCAGTTCGAGCAGGGAGGGCAACACCTCGGCGCAAAGCGCGCAGATTTCGTCTGTGGGTTCGTTGTAGTCGGGGACCATGACTACGCGCATGCCCGCTGCGGCTCCGGAACGCACGCCGTTGAAGGAGTCCTCGACGGCGATGCAGAGCACGGGATCGATGCTCAGACACCCGGCGGCGGCGAAGTAGACGTCGGGTGCGGGCTTGTGGTGCTCGATGTCCTCGTCGAAGACCGCAGCGTCGAACAAGTCCATGAGGCCGAAGCGCCTCATGCTGGCGACGGCGCGCTCGCGCACGCTGGAGGTGGCGAGTGCCACGGCAAGCCCCCGCTCGCACGCTGCCGTCACGGCTTCGGCGGCGCCGGGTTTGAGCGAGAGCTCATCCTCCCAGGTTGCATCGAAGATCTCATGGCGGCGGGTGAAGAGGCGCTCGGTGAACGCGTGATCGCCGAATTCATCGTCGATCATCCTCATGGCGTTGGGGATGCTGCAGCCCACGAAGGCATGCAAGATGTCCTCGGGGATCGTGATGTCAAAATCCCGCGCCGCGCGCCGCCACGATGCCTGGCTCACGCGCTCGGTGTCGATGAGTGTGCCGTCCATGTCGAAAATGACTGCCTGCATGGGTTCCTTTCGAAGAGATGCCTGAGGCAGTATGGTATCAGCTCGTGGCACGGGCCGCGATTTGCAGCAAAACGGTGCGGTCACGAGGAAGGGGTGCGGGGGAAGTTGAGGTTTTTCGTACTCATATTCGGAAAAGCCAAGTACACCTCAAAAAGACGCAATGCTGAGCGGGCATTTTGTCCTTCAAAAAAAGCGATGTACTTCACGGAATGAGAAAACGATACGAAAAACCTCAACATCCCTGTGGGACACGCCGCTCCGGAGCGCTTCCATAAGAGATGCCGTCTACAGCAACTCGCCGTGCGCGCGGACGTATAGGACCTTGGCGATGCTCGTGAGCAGTAGGTACCCCGCCATCATCGTCGCGAGTACGCCAAAGAACACGCCCGGTAGCGGAACCAGGTCGAGTGCCGAGTTCACGCCCGGGACGTAGGGCATTGCCGTGACGAGGCCCACGCCCAGCATGGTGAGGAGGGTGAGCGAGGCGGCGGGCCTGCTCTGCACAAACGGCAGCCGCTCGGTGCGCAGCAGGTGGATCACGAGGGTCTGGGTCCACATGGACTCGACGAACCAACCGGTCTGGAACACGAGGGCGAACAGCGCGCGTTGGGCGGGGTCGGTGAGGGCGGCCCAGGGCGCGCCCACCACGAGCGGGCACACGACCCAGAACATCGCCGCGAAGGTCAGGATGTCGAAGATCGAACTCACGGGGCCGAGTCCGAGCATGAAGCTCACGATGCCGCGCGCGTCCCAGGTGCGCGGGCGCGCCAGGAACGACTCGTCGACGTGATCCCAGGGCAGCGCGGCGCAGCTCACCGTGTACGCCATGCCGAGCAGGAGCAGCTGCAGCGCGCTCATGGGCAAAAACGGCAGGAACGCGGCCGCCGCCAGCACGGAGAGGACGTTGCCGAAGTTCGAGCTCGCGGTGGTCTTGATGTACTTGATGGTGTTGCCGTACGTGCGGCGCCCATCGACGATGCCATGGGCGAGCACGGTGAGGTCCTTCTTGAGCAAGATGATGTCGGCGCTCTCCTTGGCGACGTCGACGGCGGTGTCCACGGAGATGCCGCAGTCGCTCGCGCGCATGGCGGCGGCGTCGTTGATGCCGTCGCCCATGAAGCCGACGGTCTTTCCGCCGCGCTCGCGCAGCACGTTCACGATGCGCGCCTTCTGCAACGGCGAGAGCTTGGCGAACAACCCCGTGTGCTCGGCGCGCTCGGCGAGCTCCTCGTCGCTGAGCATGTCGATCTCGGCGCCGGTAAGCATGTTCCGGGCGTTGATGCCCACCTGCTCGCACACGGTTGCCGCCACGGCGGCGTTGTCCCCGGTGAGGACCTTGACGGTCACCCCCAGGCCGGAGAGCTCATCGACCGCCGCCTTGGCACTGGACTTGGGCGGGTCGAGGAACGCGAGGTAGCCGATGAGCGTCATGTCGCGCTCGTCTTCGGCGGTGAGGTCGCGGGCGGGCACGTCGTTTCTCTGTGCCACGCCCACCACGCGCATGCCGCGCTCGTTCAGGCCACGCACGCGGTCGAGGATCCGCTCCGCCTGCTCGGGTGTGAGCGGGAGGACGTCGGCGTCCACTTCGACCTCGCTGCAGACGTCGAGCATCTCCTCGACGGCGCCCTTGGTGATGAGCTGGCGCTTGCCCGTCCCGTCGACGACCACCACGCTCATGCGACGGCGGTCGAAGTCGAAGGGGATCTCGTCCACGAGTCGCCACTGCTCGCGCGCGGCGGCGATGGCATCAGCCTCGGGCGAGGTGCGCCGCGGGGCGGCGGGGGAGGCGCCCGCGCCGGCCTGACCGGGTGTCCCGGGCGAGGTGCGTCCGGCCCGCGCGTCCATGCTCCGACCGCCCGCCGCCAGCGCCTCGGCGCGCTCGATGATGGCCTCGTCCATGAGGTTGCGCAGGCCCGTCTGGAACAGGCTGTTGAGGTAGGCGTGGCGCAGCACGCGGTCGCTGGGCGCGCCGAGCACGTCGAGATGGCGCTCGAGCACGATCTTGTCGCGCGTGAGGGTGCCGGTCTTGTCGCAGCACAGCACGTCCATCGCGCCGAGGTTCTGGATGGAGGAGATCTCCTTGACCACGACGTCCTTCGCGCGCATGGCCTCGGCGCCGCGCGCCAGGCACGTCGTCACGATGGCGGGCAGCATCTGCGGGGTGATCCCCACGGCCACGGAGATGGAGAACAGCAGCGCGTCGAGCCAGTCACCTTTGGTGAGGCCGCAAAGCACGAAGACGATGGGGCACATGACGAGCATGAAGCCCACGAGAACGCGGGAGACCGAGGCCACGCCGGCATCGAAGCTCGTGGTGGTGGGCCGCGCGTCGAGGGCGCTCGCGATGCCGCCGAGGTAGGTGCGGGCACCGGTGGTCACCACCACGCCCGTGCCCGAGCCGCTCTGTACGGTCGTTCCGGCGAAGGCGAAGTTCGTGCAGTCGTCGATGACGAGCGCGCGGCCCGCCGGCTCGGCTATGGCCGCCGGCGTCTTCTCGACGGGGTCGGACTCTCCGGTGAGCGCTGCCTGGGTGAAGAAGAGGTCCTTGGCGGTGACGATCCTCAGGTCGGCGGGGATGATATCGCCCGCGGCGAGCTCGATGAGGTCACCCGGGACGACATCTGCCAGCGGGATTTCGGCAGCTCCGGTGTCCTCGCGCACGCAGCGGCAGGTGATGGAGACGAGGCCCTTGAGGGCGTTGGCCGCCGCCGCACCGCGCGTGTCCTGCCAAAACGAGATGCCACCGGAGATGAGCACCATCACTCCGATGATGATGGCGGTGGAGGGGTCCTCGTCACCGGGGGCGGCGAGGTAGACGTTGGTGTAGAGCGAGATCGCCGCCAAGGCGAGCAAGATGAGGGTGAACGGCGTGAGGAACGCGCGGGAGAGGCGCGCGGCGAGTGGGTCGTGGTGCTCGGGCGCGATGATGTTGGCGCCGTGCACGGAGCGGATGCGATGGGCCTGCTGCTCGGTGAGCCCGCGCGGGCCGCAACCGAGCAGGTCCATGACCTCCGCGGCCTCGAGCGCCCCGATGCGGGCGATCTCGGGATCGAGTCCCTCGGTGCGGCGCGCGGCGGCTGCCGAACTCACGCTGTGGCGGACATGCGCACTCACACTGCCGATGATGCGGTGGATGCCGCGGCGCATATGGGTCTTTGTGGGGCGGGCGATCCCGGAGACCGCGAGGGGGTTACGGCCGAGGTTCGCCTGCTCGTTTTGTACGGTGTGCTTCATCCAGGTCATGAGGCACCTCCTTGACGTCGTGCTCAGCGATGCTGAGCCGGTTGTCCAATTACCGGGGAGGTGCGCCCATGCAGAAACGGCGATGCGACGTTTGCGAGACGTTGCGTTGGAATTCAGGATGGGAAATGCGCCGAAAGTATACTCTCGAAGCACAAACGAGCCGATTGTGGCAGTTTCAGGCACCGAGAGTTAACTCTCGCGGAGCTCGTTGCTCGTCAGTTGTCTTCGATGTCCGCGACACGCTCGGTGCCGTCATGGCGCAATCGGGGTTTCGCCGTCTGCGGGGCGCAGCTACTGGCAGGGTGGTCCATGACGCACCTCCTTCAATGTCACGGCCGTGGCCTTCTTTGAGAATCGGACGCTAGTGTAGACCGGCCTACATGGTTGTCAAGCGCGATTCTACTCTAATCCATAAATTAGGTAGGTTTGTAAAGGAAGGGTAAAGCTGCGGAGCTGATAACCTCAATTTGGGGCAGGCATGCAATCGAGGCCGAGGAATCAAGACCCTGAACCGAGGATAAGCTGATGGCTATCGGTTAAATCTTCGCGGTGCTATCGCGCGCTGTGCGCATGGCATATGCTGTACAGGTGCCGGACATCATGACGTGGCCGGCGCGAGAAGAGGGGAGAGGTTCGTGCAGCGCGCGAAACAGGTTTCCGAGTCCATCGAGCTCGGCATCATCTTGGCTTTGGTCGGCGGTTTCATGGATGTGTACTCGTACATGGGGCGCGATGGCGTGTTCGCCAACGCGCAGACGGGCAACATCCTGCTCGTGGGCGTGCATCTCTCGGAAGGCGATTTCGCCGTTGCCATGCGCTATCTACTCCCGGTGCTGTGTTTCTCCGTTGGCATCATGCTGAGCGACCTTGTGCATGAGCGCTTCGCGAGTGCCATGCATTGGCGGCAGCTCACCGTGCTCGTCGAGGCGGTCATCCTGCTTGGCGTCGGCCTGCTCTCGTCTGAGTACAACATACTCGCCAACGGCCTCACGTCGCTCGCCTGCGGCATGCAGGTCGAGAGCTTCCGCAAGATCCACGGGCGCGGCATCGCCACCACCATGTGCATCGGCAATCTTCGCAGTGCCCTGCAGAACGTCGACGACTACATCATCACGCACCAGCGCGGTTTCCTCATGAACGGAGTCCTGTACTTTGGTGTCATCGCCGTGTTCGTGTGCGGCGCCGTGCTGGGCAATTGGTGCCTCGAGCGTTTCGGCCTGTCCGCCATCGGCATCTGCTCACTGCTGCTGCTCGCGGCGTTCTTCTTGATGTTCACCGACCGCGAGGCAGCGGCGGAGTAGGCCCCGGCGTGCCTTGGCCCGCCACAAATGGCCCGCGTACAATCTACTGCACATGGGTAGAATAGTATCACTACAGTGATATAGCTAGGAGGCCCCATGGAGTTGTGGCACGGATCACCGGAAATCGTGCGGACGCCCCTGCGGGAGCTGTGCCGGCCCTACAACGATTATGGGCCAGGGTTTTACTGCACGCCCCATGCTGAACTGGCGCGCGAATGGGCGTGCCCTCAGCGCGGGAAAGACGGTATCGCCAATCGCTATGAGCTCGATCTAGGCGGGCTGGGCGTCCTCGACCTAGAGGCGGAAGGGTGCTCCGTGCTGACCTGGCTCGCGGTGCTGGTGAGTAATCGCCCCGTGCAGGTTTCGAGTCCGATCGCGCGTGACGGCATGGAATACCTTCGCCGTGTGTTCGGCATCGACCTCGAGCCATACGACGTTGTTCGCGGTTGCCGGGCGGATGACTCGTATTTCTCGTTTGTCCGGGCGTTTTTGAACAACACGCTGTCGGTTGCGCAGGTCGGTCGTGCCATGCGGCTTGGGGGACTGGGGAGTCAGGTGATGGTGCGCAGCGAGCTCGCCTTCGGACGGCTTTGCTTCCGGGGATATGAGACGGTCCCCGTATGTGAGTATTATCCGCTCCGCATGCGCAGGGACGCGTCGGCGAGAAGAGCGTTTCAAGACGAGCGCACGGCGGCGGATCTGGACGGTCTGTACATTCGCGACATTCTGCGCGAGGAGGTGGGCCCCGATGATCCGCGCATACGATGAGGTGTACCTGTCTGACGCGATGAACACGTTGGGCGAGTTTTTCGACTACGCGGTGAACGACCACGGTGCCGAGGGGGACGAGATCGCCGACCTGTTCTGCATGAGCGAACTGGCACGGTCGTTTGGCCGAGGCGAGCCATGGGCCGTCGCCGGCTTGTGCGGATGCGAGCTGTTCGTACGCCTGAGCAGGGAGTTCGGATATTCCGTTGAGGGATTGGTCGCTCCTTGCGCGCGCATGGGGAAGACGCGGGAGTACTGGCTCGGCTGGATCGCGGCGTATGTGCAGTGGAGGCTGGACGTGCCCTTCGACAGGCTGTTTTCTGCCGTGCCATACGACGAGCTGCTGGCCATGTACGATCCGTGGCACGAGGCGTCCGAAGAACGGGTGGCGAAGCTTGTTGCAGAGAGAATCGAGCAGGCGAGAGGGGAGACGCGTCTCGCCGCGATGCGCAAGCGCCTGGGGCTGAGCCAGCGCGAGTTGGCGCATCGGTCGGGGGTGTCCTTGCGTTCCATCCAAATGTACGAGCAACGAAACAAGGACATCAACCGCGCCCAGGCATGTTCGGTGGCGGCGCTATCCCGCGTCCTACATTGCACCATGGAGGATCTACTTGAGGTCGAGCTGGGGGAGTCGGCGATATAGGCGTCCAACGGTTGGCGGCAATTCCAGTTCTATTGCATGTCCACCGCTCTCCCCGTCACGAACGGCCGGAGATCTGGGATGTCGAATTATTTGCAACGAATAGACCCCTGAATCGAATATAGAAGTAGATGGGGAGGTGATGAGATGGAGCTGGGAAGCGTTTTTGGTTTGGACGAGTCGCTCGGGGCAAACGCGGCGGCGCGGCGCGATGCGAGGCTGGTACGGGCGATTGTGCGCACGGGGTCGCGCGCCAAGGCGGACACGCTGGTGCGCGCGTATTACAACGAGATGCTGCGGTTCGCACTGAGGCAGATCACATCCGCGGAGGACGCGCGCGACGTGACGCAGGAGATTTTCGTGGCGGCGCTGCGCGGACTGCCGGGGTTCGACCCGCGTCGCGCCTCGTTTCGCACGTGGCTCTATCGTATCGCCTCGAACAAGGTGATCGACTGGTTGCGATCAAGCCGCTCGACGTCCGCAACGGTGTCGCTGGACGAACTCGATCGCGAGGTTTCCGATGGATGCGACGAGATGGGGGAACTGTCGGAGCTCGCTGCGAATTCCGCGCGAGCCGCCCGCATCGGCGAGCTCCTCTGCACCTATCCGGATGACGTGCAGCGCATCGTGCGGTTGCGCGTATATGCGGAGCGTCCATTCGGCGAGATCGCGGAGGTCGCAACGGCATGGTGCTGCATTGCGTACCGCCATCAAATGCGTTGTGATCTCAAGACGAGGTGAGCGTCGGGGAGGCAGATGGGCTACTTGATCGCACGCACCACGGTGCCGCCGCCCAAGACGACGTCGCCGGTATAGACCACGACGGCTTGGCCGGGGGCGATGCCGCGTTCTGGTTCGTCGAAGACGAGCTCGAACGTGGCATCGTCGCCGCTCGTCGCCCGGCATAGGCGCGCAGGCTGGGCGGGGTGGCGGTAGCGGATCTTGGCGCGAACGGGGAGACCCTCGGCCCCCGCCTCATCCAGCAGTTCTTCCATGACGTGAGCAGGTGCGCTCCAAATCCAGTCGTCCGCGATGAGCCCGTGCGCCATGAGGTCCTCAACCTCGCCCAGGGTGACGGTATTCGCCACGGCGTCGATGCCCGTCACGTAGACGGGGTGCGCGCATGCCACGCCCAGGCCCTTGCGCTGGCCCACGGTGTAGCGGATGGCGCCCTGGTGGCGCCCCAGCACCTCGCCGTCCGTGTTCACGATGTCGCCCTCAGGCAAAGACACGCCGTTGCGTTGCTCGATGTAAGTCGCGAAGTCGTTCTTGGGCACGAAGCAGATGCCCTGGCTGTCGCGTTTCCCGGCGTTCTCGAAGCCCTGCTCGCGAGCGATGCGGCGCACGTCGCGCTCCTTGAAGAGACCGCCGAGCGGCAGCAGCGTATGTGCAAGGCGCTCCTGCGTGAGCGAGTACAGGACATAGCTCTGGTCCTTCGAGGGATCGAGCGCACAGGAAAGCGCGCGCACGACCTCCGGCCCGTCGTGTCGATTGACGATGGCGGTGAGCAGGTCCGCCTCGGTTGGGGGGATGTCGGCGTACGGGGCATGGTCGAGCGCGCCGATCTGCGCGTAATGCCCCGTGGCGATGTAATCGCAGCCCCGCTCGCGGGCATGCGCCAGGAGGGCGCCGAACTTCATATGCCGATTGCAGTCGATGCAGGGGTTGGGCGTCCGTCCCGCCTCGTAGGTGTGCACGAACTTCTCCACCACGCGCCGTTCGAAGGTCGCGCGCATGTCGATGACCTCGTGGGCAAAGCCCAGGCGGCGGGCGATGGCGGCGGCGTCATCGGCGTCCGACCCGCTTCCGCATGCTCCCGGCGCGGCGTCGCCGCGCAGCAGCATGGTCGCGCCGAGGCAATCGTAGCCCTGCTCCTTGAGCAGGAAGGCGGTGACGCTCGAGTCGACGCCGCCGCTCATGGCGACGAGCACGCGCTTGCGGGTCATGGGGCTCCTTGGTGTTCGGATGGTCGGTATGGGTGCAGGCGCGGCTGCCTACTCGGCGAAGAGTGCCGTGGAGAGGTAGCGCTCGCCTGTGTCGGGCAGGAGGGCGACAATGGTCTTTCCCGCATTTTCGGGACGCTTTGCGAGCTTAAAGGCTGCCCATACGGCGGCGCCGGAGGAGATGCCCACCAGTACGCCCGCTTTGCGCGCGAGCGCACGGCCCGTTGCGAGGGCGTTCTCGTTCTCTACGGGAATGATCTCATCATAGACCGCGGTGTCGAGCACCTTTGGCACGAAGCCCGCGCCGATGCCCTGGATGGCGTGCGGGCCCGCCGCGCCGCCCGAGAGGACCGGCGAGCTCGCGGGCTCGACCGCGACGACGTGGACGTTGGGGTTGCGGGACTTGAGGTAGCGACCCACGCCGGTGATGGTACCGCCGGTGCCCACGCCTGCGACGAAGATGTCGACCGCCCCATCGGTGTCCTCCCAGATCTCGGGGCCGGTCGTGGCCTCATGGGCGGCGGGGTTGGACGGGTTGGTGAACTGGCCGGCGATCCAGCTCTTCGGCGTGGCTGCCGCCAGCTCTTCGGCGCGTGCGATAGCGCCCTTCATGCCCGCGGAGCCCGGGGTGAGGACGAGCTCGGCACCGTAGGCGGCCAAGAGGGCGCGGCGCTCGGCACTCATGGTCTCGGGCATGGCGATGATCAGGCGGTAGCCACGCGCGGCGGCCAGCGCGGCGAGGCCCACGCCGGTATTGCCGCTCGTGGGCTCGATGATGGTGTAGCCGTCGTGCGGTGCGATGAGGCCCGCCGCCTCGGCCTCGTTCAGCATGTTGAGCGCTACGCGGTCCTTGACGGAGCCGGCGGGATTCTGGCGCTCGAGCTTGACGAGGACGCGCGCGTTGACGTTGGCCTCGCGCTCGAGTTGTGTCAGCTCCAGCAAGGGGGTGTGTCCGATCAGCTGGTCGATGGATGCGTAGACGGCACTCATGGCGATCTCCTAACGTGAGGCCCCGCCCTCTGAGGGGGTGAGGTGCTTGCCTGTATGATACACGCGGACCATGGTACGCACCCCTTCAATTACATACCAATTATATAGGGAATAGGTAATCAATCTGAAACATGACGTTCATTTCCGCAGGAGTCGGCTGAAAAAACCATCGTTGCCTATAAAGGAAGGGGGGTTGTCTGTTATCCTTCGACATACCGGACCACTGCGAAGGGAGCACGGACATCATGTTGGTCTCCACAAAGGGACGCTATGCCCTGCGCGTCATCGTCGATCTTGCAGAGCACGCTTCGGAGGGCCGTATTCCGCTCAGGCAGATTGCCGACCGTCAGGGAATCTCGGAGAAGTACCTCGAGAACATCTTGTCGACGTTGGTACGTCACGGTATTTTGTCGGGGCTGCGCGGCAAAGGCGGCGGTTACTGTCTCACGCGTGAGCCCGATCAGTTCACGGTGGGGGAGGTCCTGCGTCTGACCGAGGGCTCGCTTTCTCCCGTGTCGTGTCTGAGCGAAGAGCACAACACCTGCGAGCGCGCGGCTACCTGCCGCACGATTCATGTGTGGAGGGAACTCGATCATCTCATCGAGGACTATCTGGAGGGCGTGACCATAGCCGATCTGATGTGCGCTCATCCGGAGGCGGAAGAATAGCCGGCCGCTTGCCTTAATCCTCGGTCACCACGCCGAGAATCGTGCACATGATGCTCACGATAATGCTGCCTATGAGCGCAGATCCGAATCCGGCAATGGAGATACCCGAACCGAGCAGATTCACTGAGAGCCAGCTTGCGAGTTCGAGCATGAAGCTGTTTACCACCAGCTGGAAGAGCCCCACGGTAAGACACGTGAGCGGCAGCGAGATGACGGTGATGAGAGGCTTGACCAACGAGTTGACCAAGCCGAGAAACAGCCCGACGAACGCGAAGCTGAGCCAGGGATCCGCCGCTCCGAACGGAGCGATGCCGGGGACGAGGAACGTGGCGATGGCGATGGCGATGGACGTCAGGAGCCAGTTGAGGAAAAAGCGCATGAGAGGCCTCTCGGTCTGCGTGCGACTCGGATACGCGATGACGGATCCGAGGACGTGGCGCGCACGCTAAGATAATGGTACGCGGCCGTGGCATCGCCATGGCCGTTCTCGGATATTCTACCCAAAGCCCCGTCATTCCGACGGACGTGCGAGGAACGCCATGCAGCAGTACACCTATGCGCAGATCGAGACGGCGGAGCCCTATCCCGGCGAGGACGGCTCGCGCGTCATCTCATTTTTCGTCTTCAACACCGATGTGCACTTCCACGTGTATTGCGGGGACGGTCGCGAGAGGTCGGAAGACGAAGGTGCCGGGCGTACCGTCGAGGCACTCGATGACGCCTTGCGGGCATGCCGGGATCGGTGCCTCTTCTTTGAGCGCCATCTATCGCGGACTCGATCGGATTCGGATATCTCCCGCGCCCATGCCGCCTCCCCCCATCCGATCGATGTCGCGCCCGAGACGGCCGAGCTTGTGCGCCTGGCTTGCGGGTACTGCGCGCGAAGCCGGGGCTGCTTTGACATCACCATGGGGACGGTGACGCGCCTGTGGGATTTTCACGAGGGAGTTGTGCCGAGTGCCCTGGAGCTTGCCCGTGCGTTGCCACATGTGGACATCGACGCGATACGCGTGAGCGCGCCCGATGAGGCGCCCTGGCTTGCCATCGAGGACCCTGCATGCTCTCTCGACGTAGGCGGGGTCGCCAAGGGCTACATTGCCGACGATCTTGCTCAGCTGCTCGTGGCCCACGGCGTCGAGCGCTTTGCGATCAACTTGGGCGGTAACGTGGTCGTGCGCGGCGGACGTCCTGCCGATGAGGCGTCGCGCCCTCCCGTGCATGCCGGTGACCCTTGGAAGATCGGCATCGTGAATCCGCGCGACCCCGCCCACTATCGCGCGATCGTGGACGTGGCGAATGGGTCGGTCGTGACGAGCGGCCTGCACGAGCGCCGCTTTTCGAAAGGCGGACGGACGTATCACCACATACTGAGTCCCGTTGACGGCATGCCCGCGCACACGGACGTCACGAGCGCGACGATCATCGCCGACCGTTCGCTTGACTGCGATGGCTATTCGACGACGGTGCTCATGCTCGGCATGGATGAGGGGCTCGCCTTTGCCGAGAGCATCGATGGCGTCGAGGCGGTGCTCATAAGTGATGCGGATGAGGTGCGCTGGACATCCGGAATTGCCGAGCGTCTCTCACTCGTCCCCACGCTCCCAAGCTGGTGACGCGTGCCGCTCGCGGATGACATCGGTGCTTTAGCGCGCTAGTGTGCTAAACTTCGCCTTGGCAGTAGGGTTACTGCCAAGTACATTGATGATGCCTGGTGGTGACCATGAATATAGAAAAGATGTTCGAGCGACCCGATGTCGATCAGCTCGTCGAGGCGTTCCGTCTCGTCGAGGGCCCCGATGAGATTCGCGCATTCCTCACCGACCTGTGCACGCCGCGCGAGATCTGCGACTTCGCGCAGCGCTTGCAGGTCGCCCGTTATCTCGACGAGGGGGAGCCCTATGTTGAGGTGCAGGCGCGCACGGGAGCCTCGTCGACCACGGTGAGCCGCGTTTCCAAGGCGCTCAACGGCGAGTACGGCGGCTATCGCGGTATCCTCGTCAAGCTCGGCGATAATTAGCGCGTGCCGACAACTGCCAAAGCCCGCCCCTCGCAGTCACGAGATTGCGGGGGGCGGTTTCTTTTGCGCGGCGGACGGGGACCAACCGCCGCATCGATCGCATGGGGTTTGCCCGCGCCACACGAACGTGTCCGCGCGGGCGTGTAGGATGGAATGACGAGACTTCTATCGAGGATGGGGACATGGGGCTGAAGGTCTACACGACGCAATCCGCATCGGCGCTCACGGGCGCCGAGGTATCGTTGCTTGCAGGAGCGGCGCGCGAGCACGGCCGCGCCACGCTGCTGGTGCCCACGTTCGCCGAGCGGGACCTGTGCCGCCGCGCCCTGGCCGACGCGCATGTCGGCACGGGCGTCGACGTGGCGACGCCCACGACGTGGATCGAGGGGATGTGGGAGCTGTTCGGCGACGGGCGCCGCATCGTGGCTCCGCTCGAGCGCCGCATGCTCGTCGCCGCGCTCATGGCCGGCCGCAGCGCCGCCTTTATCGCGCCCCTGCGGGACAATCCGGGCACGGTGCGGCTCGTTTGCCAGATTGCCGAGGCGCTGCTGCCCGAGATCGCCGCCCCCGCGGCGTCGGGAAAGGAACTGCCCGAGGCCGGCAATGACGCCGAGCGCATCGTGTTCTCATTGGTGCGCGATTACGCCGGCATGCTCGAGGCGCGCGGGCTCGTCGAGGCGTCGGAGGCCGCCCGCCTCTTGGCGCGGCTCGTCGACTCCGAGGCGCCCGCGTGCGCGCGTTTCGTCGCCGTGCGCGACGTCTCCCGCCTGCCCGGACATGTGATGCGCCTGTTGATGGCCGTCGCCGGCGTGGGCGAGGCAGCTGTGCTGCTCAACCCCGACCAGCGATCCCTCGTCGCGGGACTGCCCACCCCCGTCGAGGTGGTCGGGCTCGATGCGCTCGCATCTGCCCCGCGCTTCCAGGGCGACCCCGAGTTCCTCGAGGTCGCGGGCCCGCATGCTCGCGGAGCCGCCTACGCGCGCGCCATCAGCGGGCTCGTGGCGGACGGCCGTGATGTGGTGGTTGCCTCCGCTCGACCGTCAGACGTGTTCGATGAGGTCTCGCCCCGTTTGGCGGCTCGTGGGATTTGCTCGGAGTGCGCTCTTGTGGCACGGTTCGGTGACACCGAGGTCGGCCGTCGCTTCACCTCCCTGTCCGACGTGGTCGCCCGCATGAAGGAGGCGGGGGAGGACCCCGAACGCGCTGCGACGTGGTGGCCCGCGCCGGAACTCACCGATTGGCTCTATTCGCCGCTCTCCGGCATGGACTCCAATTCCGCGCGGAAGTTCGATAAGAAGGTCCGCTCCAATCGCTCCCTGACGCCCGAGGCGGTTCTGCGCACCCTGCAGAGCTACCAGAGCCAGACCGCGACCATGCGCCAGCGCTCCGAGCATTCCGGGCCCTATGCCCAGGTCCCCGCCGTCTGCGCGAGTGTCGTCTCGTATCTGTGGCAGGAGCGCCCCGTTTCGGCGCTCAAGGCCATGTGCGCCGTCGCTGCGGCGCTTCCCCCGAGCGCCTTCGGTTGGAGGGATGGGTCGGTCCGCGCCGGCCTCGAGGCCACCATGGCCGCCAAGGCCATCGAGGCCCTGGCGGATACCGCCCGTGAGATGGACGTCCCCCAGTCCGTGGCCGTGACGGTGTTGGACGGCCTAACCGTATCCGCCCGTCGTCGCGCCGAGTCGAGCGGCTTTGCGCATGCGGGCCCCGATGGGGGCGCGACGGCGCCCTGCGTGCGATTCATGACGCTCGCCGATGCCGCCCTGCTGCCCGCGGGCTCCGTGGACGCCGTCTTCATCGCCGATGTCGACGTCGACAATTTCTCGCTCGCGCACGAGGAAGGGGCCCTCGAGGCCCTTTCCGCCAAGCTCGGCGTCGCTCCCGTCGAGCTCGAGCCGGCTGCCCGCCTGCGCGACCTGTTCGACCGGGCGTTGGCCGCGGCGCGCTTTCGCGCAATCCTCGCCCGCGTCACGCATGACCGCCAGGCGAAGGACCGTTACCCCGCCGCGATGTGGACGGAGCTGGCGGCTGCCGTTCGCGCGTCGGGGCGTGTCGCGGATGTCGTCTCGGCGGGCGAGGGCGATATCGTGGGGGATCTCGACATCGCCGCCGGCGCCGGCCTGGCTTGCGAGCGGGTGGCGTGCCTGCCCCCGCAGGAGCTGGGGAAGGACGCCCTCCGTCATCTGGTGCTGTACCAACGCGACCCCGCCGACCCGTCCCGTCTCGTGCCGCGCCAGCTGTCCGCCTCGCAGATCGAGAGCTATGCGACCTGTCCGCTGTGCTGGTTCATCTCATCGCGCGTCCGCCCCCAGTCGCTTGATGCGGGGTTCGGCAATATGGAGAAGGGCAATTTCGTTCACGACGTCATGCATCGCCTGCACGCCGAGCTCATCGAGGAAGGGATCCCGCGCGTCACGCCCGAGAATCTCGCGGGGTGCCTGGAGAGGCTGCGGAGCGTGTTCGATCGCGTCCGAGCCGAGCATGCGCGCAACAAGACCTCGAGCTCCGGCGCGCTCGTCGCGCACTCGGCCCTCGAGCGCGCGCAGGTGGATGAGATCCTTCCGCAGCTCGAGGCGGTGGTCCGGTACGAGGCCGAGGCGCTCGCGCCCTTTGCGCCGGAATACCTCGAGTACTCTTTCAACGGCCTCGGGGTCGAGTACGCCGGGCGCCCGCTCGGCGGGCGCATCGACCGCGTGGACGTCGATGCCGAGGGACGCGCGATGGTCATCGACTACAAGCACCGCGCCGACGTCAACGCCTTCAAGCTCTCCGACCCCACGGTGGCGAAGCGCGACGGCACCGTCCCGGCGGATGACCCCGACTGGCTGCCCGAGCATACGCAGTCGCTCATCTACGCGCAGGCGTTGCGTCACTCCGAGCTCGCCCTCGACGCCCGCGGAGCCCTCTATTTCTCGACCAAGGGCGGCGCCCCCGCCATGCGTGGCGCCGTTTCCGAGGAATTCGCCGAGGTCGAGCGTGGCGACGGCCGCGTGCCCGGCCTGCGGACGGGCTTCCCCGACACCGAACGCGGCGGTTCCATGAGCTTTGACGAGCTGCTCGACCGCGTCGAGCGGACCATCGCGCGCAAGCTCGACTCCCTCGAGGCGGGAGACGTGGCGGCGGCGGAGAAGCCAGGCGCGCGGTGCGCGTTCAATCACGACCTTGGATTCGAGCGGAGGGACGCTTAAACGATGGATCTTTCCACCCTCATGCCGCAGCAACGCGACATCGTGACCACCCTCGACCGCCCGCTGTTCGTTTCGGCGGGCGCGGGCTCGGGCAAGACCTTCACCCTCACGCGCAGGATCTTGTGGGCGCTCTCGCCCGAGTCCGGCCCCTTCATCCGGAGCCTCGACCAGGTGCTCGCCATCACGTTCACCAAGGATGCGGCGGCCGAGATCCGCGAGCGCGTCCGTGGCGCCCTTATCGAGGAGGGGATGGCCGACGTCGCCCTGCAGGTCGACGACGCCTGGATCTCGACCATTCACGGCATGTGCTCGCGCATTCTACGCGCCCATGCGCTCGAACTCGGCCTCGACCCCGAGTTCACGGTGCTGGATGAATCCGTCTCCGGCCCACTCATGGATCGGGCGGTCGATGCCGTGATCGGCCGTGAGCGGGACGGTTTGGGCGCGCTGAGGGAGTGGTTCCCGCTCACCGGCGAGCTCGACCCTTCCGGTTTCGAGGCGGGCACGAGTGCCAGGCGCCTGGTGCGCGTGCTGCTCGAGCGCGCGAGCGCCTCGCGCCACGGCTTCGACGACATCGATTTCGTCCGCGGCACGGCGGACTTCTCCGGCCTCATGGACGCCTATCGCCAGTGCCTCGGCGCGAGTGCCAAGGCGGCAGAGACCGCGCGCATCGCGCTGGACGCCCTCGAGGCGTACGAGAGCGGCCCCCAGACGCGCGGCGACCTCGCTTCCTGCATGCTCGCCTGCGGCATGCCCCGTCCGAGCAAAGCCTTTCCCAAGGAGCAGGTTGCCCTGCTCAAGGCGGAGGCGGCCGATGCCTTCGTCAACGCCTATCTGGCCCTCGGCGGCCCCGCACTCGATGAATTGCTCGCGCTCGCCCGCGCCGTCGGCGACGAGTATGCCGCCCTCAAGGCGGAGCGCTCGGCGCTCGACAACAACGACCTCCTCCGTCTCACCTATGAGGCGCTGCGCGACCATGCCGGCATCCGCGAGGCGTACGCCGGCAAGTTCGCGATGGTCATGATCGATGAATTCCAGGACACCGACCAGCAGCAGGTCGACCTCATCAACTTCCTTACGGGCGAGGGCGGTCGCGCCCTGTGCACCGTCGGCGATGCCCAACAGTCCATCTATCGATTCCGCGGCGCCGAAGTCGAGGTCTTCCGTCGCGCGCAGCGCCGTATCGAGGATGAGGCGGCCGCGGGATCCGTAGGATCCGTGGTCGAGCTCGTCAAGAACTTCCGAAGCCACGCCGAGGTGCTCGAGTACGTCGCCCGCATCTTCGACGGCGGGAAGGGCGGCATCATGCCGGGCTTCCTCGATTTGCTCCCGCACGACGGGCGCGTCGACGGTCTGCGGGTCGCGGGCGCCTCGCGTCGTCAGGCCCTGCTTGTCGCGGGCGGCACCACCGAGGAGCGCACGGCGGCCAAGGCCGAGGCCATCGCCCGCCGGTTCCGCTCGCTCGCCGATGCCGGTCAGCCCGTGGGGGGCATGGTGCTGCTGCTGGGCGGCATGCCCCGCGCCGGCGTGTACGCGGACGCGATCCGCGCGCAGGGTCTCGACTGCGTGATCAGCGGCGGATCGGTGTTCGCCTCCACGGAGGAGGCCAAGACCGTCCGCGCGCTCGTGCACATGCTCGGCAACCTGGCCGATACCGCGCATGGCCTCGCCCCCGTGCTCGCCTCGCCGCTGTTCGCCCTGGGCGTCCAGGAATTCCTTGCCCTGGCCACGGCATGGGATACGCAGACCGGCGAGACCCGTCGCCGCAATATCGAGCTCGGCATTCTCGTCGATGACGACGCACCGGGCTTCGGGGAGCTTCCGCTGCTCGCCCGTGCCCGAAGCGTCCTGCGCCGGGCTCTCTCGCGCCTGGGGAAGGACCCGCTTACTTCGATCGTGCGCGATGTGGTCAACGAGTCCGGTTGGATGGTCCGTCTCGCCGAGCGGGGGGCGGAGGGCCGCGCGCAGGCTGCGAATGTCCTGAAGGCCATCGACGCCGTGGCGGAGGCCGAGGCCGAGTTGGGCAACGCGCCGCGCCAGGTGGCGCTCGCCTTCGACCGTTTCCTGGCGGGCAAGCAGGCACCCGGCGCCCTCAACGAGGAGGGGGGCAACGCGGTGCGCATCATGACGGTGCACGCCTCCAAGGGCCTCGAGTTCCCCGTAGTCGCGGTGTCGGAGTGCTTCGGCATCCGATCCAACTCCGATCGCATGCAGTCCGCCCGCCGCGATGACGGCACGATCGGCCTCGTCGCCCTGCCCGGCCGTTTTCCGAGTTGCCGTGATTCGTCCGGCTCCTTCGTCGACGGCGCCGAGGTGGAGAAGCAATTCAAGAAGTATCTGAGCGGATCGGGCGCCACGGGGCCCTGGCTCGATGCGAGCTTGGTCGACGATGTGTGCGCGACTGGATCGGCCGCCGAGGCATGGCTGTCCATGCGCAACGAGGAGGACCGCCTCGCACTCGAGGAGCGGGCCCGTCTGCTGTACGTCGCGATGACGCGCGCCCGCGAGGTCTGCCTGCTCGCGATGGATGTGCCCGTTGGCCGCGGCAAGGACGCGGCTCTCGCCCTCAGGCCCGAGTTGGATCTCACGCAAGCCGTGCTCGAGCGCATCCTGCCCGATGAGGGCGCCTCGCTCGCGTGCGACCGCCTCGTGTTCGACAACGCCCAAGCGGGCGATTTCGAGCTGATCGCCCTCAGGGACTTCTCGTATGGCGGCGCCGCATACGAGGCGAATGCCGAGCCGGCCGATGCAGAGGCCTCGGTTGCGGACGCCCCGGCACCCGAACCGACGGATTCCTTCACGCTCGTCGAGCCGGTGAGTGTGTACATGCGCGTCGTGCCCGCCGAGCGCGCCCCACGTGATTCGTACAGTTATTCATCGATCTCCGCCGAGTTGCACGAGGAGGGGGAGGACCGTGCGGCCGCCGCCGGGGCTCCCGAGGGCGATGACATCGATGAGGCGGTCGCGCCGAGCGAGGTCGACGCCCTGCGCGATGAGCGCGAAGAGAGGGCCGCTCTGTCGCGTGCCGGAGACCCGACCGCCCTGGGTAGCGCCTTCCATGCCGCATGTCAGTGGTTGATCGAACTTGATCGCGTCGATTTGCCCGCCGAGCGCGCTGACGCCCTGTGCCGCTACTGGGGCTGCACGCCCGCCCAGCGCGAGCGCTTCGATGCCGCGGTCGCGCGCTGGCTTTCGAGCGATGTGCGCGCCGAGGCACTTGCCTGGCCGTGCCGCCGTGCCGAGGTGCCGTTTTACACGCTGGGCATGGACGGGCTCGTGGGGCGCTTTGGGCCTTATGCCGAGGGCGCCATCGACTTGCTGTGCACCGACCCCGCTCGCCCCGGTCATGCCCTGCTGATCGACTACAAGACCGGTGGGAGCCCGGACGAGACGCCCGGGCGGCTGCATGAGAAACACCGCCTGCAGGCCGAGGTGTACGCCGACGTCCTGCACAAGGCCGGCTTCGAGCGCGTGACGCTCAAGTTCGTGCGCGTCGAGGTACCCGACCCCGTCGACCCCGCGCAGCCCCAGGTCGTCACGTACGAGCTGTGATGCTTCCGATGAAACCCGCAAAATCGAGGTCGGGGGCGATCACTATGGCCGCTTGCCCCCGCGGTCAACTCGCTTGTTCGATGAGGTCTCTGTTCGGATCGCCTTGTGGCGGCAAACGGTAGCACAACTCGACAAAACTTCCGGAAATGGGCGTGCGGCAGAAATCTTGGAGACCGGGCGGAGAGGAGAAGCCTTGTAT
>OGZM01000827.1_pt1 | contig 33116 bp, 29 predicted proteins | sample 1576821 | NCBI WGS metagenome assembly OGZM01 (sample SAMEA3541491, study PRJEB24748) | human gut metagenome | biome: human gut; feature: human-associated habitat; material: faeces | place: China | collected 2012
CAGGAGCCATTTTAATAGCTTCTGGTCTTGTTCCAAATATTAATCCTATTTTCATTTTCCCCTTCCATAACTAAATTAATTAAAGATATTTTCTAATAAAAAATTTTCCATTTCTAGTATAGTTTTACTATTTTCTTCTTCTACTTTTTTTAAAAATAAATCACAATTTTGTTTCAAAGTTTTCAATTTTATATTTTTATAATAATAATATAATCTTTCTTTTTCTTCTTTTTTCTCCATATCAAAAGTAAAACCAAAATTATATTTTTTTACAGCAATATCTTCCATTGCAGTACCTTTACAAACCAATACTGGTTTTAAAAATTGAGCTGAATAATATAATTTATTCGATAAAGCATAATCCAACAATGGAGTATTGTTACCATATAAGTTAAAAATTATATCTGTCTCTTCTATATATTTTTGAGTTTCTTTAGGAGAAAATTTATCTATAAATTCTATATTTTTTAGATTATAATTTCTTTTTTCTGCTAAAATTTTTAAATTATTAGCTCCTTTTCCAATAAAACGAATTCTAAATCTAGAATCTCCCTGAAATAAATTTATAAATTTTAAATTTTGTTCATTAAATCGAATTAATCCTATATTACTAATAACAATCGAAGAATTTCCATCATAATTAATTTTTATATTATTGAACTTACTAAAATTATGAATAATAAAATAATTTAATTTTGGGAGAAATTCTTTAAATTTTTCTGAAGAAATTATACATAAACCACTCTTTTCTAAAACTTTTTTTTCTATGAAATAATAAATTTTATTACTTTCCATAAAATAATCTCTTATTTCAACTATATATTTACTTTTATATTTTTTAAGTAGTATAGATGCTAATAATACAGTTAATTGTCCTTGCAATAATACTATTTTGTCATAATTATTTTTTTTTAATTTCCTGTATATAAAATTTCTAAATTTGATATAACCTATAAGCTTATAAAATTTATTTTCATTACCATTAATTTTATAATTAAAAATAAATATATCATTTTCATTATTTTGTGCTAAATTATCTGTATCGCTTTCTATATTTTTATTCCAAAAAATTAAATCATATCTATGATTTTTCAATATTTCTTTATAGTTATTAAAATATGGAACTAAAAAAATATTATCCAGGGATATAAAACAAATTTTTTTCATTAATATTTTCTCCAAACCATCTTATTCACTATTCCTGTATAAGACTGTATTATTTTTACTACTTTATTTGATACATCTTCTGTGTAATAAGGAACTGGTATTCCAAAATCTCTATTTTCATTCATCGATACTGCAAGTTCTACTGCCTGTTCTACTCCGTTATTTGATATTCCTGCAAGAACAAAACACGCTTTATCAAGTGCTTCTGGTCTTTCTGTACTTGTTCTTATACAGATTGCAGGGAATGGTTTATCTATTGAAGTAAAGAACGAAGATTCTTCTGGAAGTGTTCCGCTATCCGATACAACAGCAAAAGCATTCATTTGAAGATTATTGTAATCATGAAAACCTAAAGGTTCATGTAATCTTACTCTTTCATCTAATTTAAAATTTCTTGCTTCTAAGAATTTTTTACTTCTTGGATGGCATGAATAAAGTATCGGCATATCATATTTCACTGCAAGATTATTTATAGAAGTAAATAGTGATATAAAATTAGCTTCTGTATCAATATTTTCTTCTCTATGAGCGCTTAAAAGAATATACTCTTTTTTATTAAGATTTAATTTTTCTAAAATATCTGAACTTTCTATTTCTTTTAAGTTTGCTCTTAACACTTCTGCCATTGGAGAACCTGTTACATAAGTTCTTTCTTTAGCAACTCCTGAAGCATTAAGATATCTTCTCGCATGTTCTGAATAACACATATTTACATCTGAAATAATATCAACTATTCTTCTGTTTGTTTCTTCAGGAAGACATTCATCAAAACATCTGTTTCCAGCTTCCATATGAAATATTGGAATATGAAGTCTTTTTGCTGATATTGCAGATAAACATGAATTTGTATCACCTAAAATAAGTAAAGCATCTGGTTTTATTTCTGCCAGAAGTTCATAAGATTTTGCTATTATATTTCCTATAGTTTCTCCAAGATTTTTTCCAACAGCATTAAGATAATAGTCTGGTTCTCTAAGTTTTAAATCTTCAAAGAATACTTGATTTAGGCTGTAATCATAATTTTGTCCTGTATGAACTAAAATCTGTTCAAAATATTTATCGCATTTTTTAATAACTTCTGAAAGTCTTATTATCTCTGGTCTTGTTCCTACTATTGTCATTAATTTTAATTTATTCATTTTTTATACCTCTTCAAAATATGTATCAGGTTTTTCAGGGTTAAAGCATTCATTGCACCACATAACAGTTACAAGATTTTCTGTTTCACTTGTATTGATTATGTTATGAGTATATCCTGGTATCATATCTACAACTGTTATTTCTTTTCCGCTTACTTTATATTCAACTATTTCCTCTGTTCCTATTTTACGAAGCTGAATTATTCCTTCCCCTGCTACAACTATAAATTTTTCATTTTTAGTATTATGCCAATGCTGTCCTTTTGTAATTCCAGGTCTGCTTATATTTATACTTACCTGTCCTCTGTCTAAACTTTTTACAAGTTCAGTAAAACTTCCTCTGTCATCAATATTCATTTTTAGTGAATAACTGAAATCTTTAGGGTTTAAATATGAAAGATAAGTTGAATAAAGTTTTTTACTGAAACTTCTCTCTGCCATCTCAGGAATAAATAAAGTCTGTCTGCTTTCTTTAAATTCATAAAGTAAATCAACTATTTCTCCTAAAGTAACATGATGAACTTCAGGAACATAACAATATCCTTTTTCATCTCTGCTTTCTTTCCCAATTACTGCTCTTAATAATTCTTCTACCAAGTCATCAATATACACTAAATCCAGTTCAGTATTTCTATCATTTACTTGAATAGGTAAATTATTTGCAATATTATTACAGAAAGTAGCAACAGCAGAATTATAGTTTGGCCTGCACCATTTTCCAAAAAGATTAGAAAAACGATATATTAAAACTTTTACTCCTGTTTCATGCGCATAACTCTTAAACAGCTCTTCTCCAGCAAGTTTACTTTTTCCGTATTCACTTCCTGCATATCTTCCTTCAAGAGTTGCCTGAACAGAAGATGAAAGCATTACAGGACATTTATTATCATATTTTTTTAATAAATTAAGAAGTTTTTCTCCAAAACCAAAATTTCCTTTCATAAACTCTGAATTGTCTTTTGGTCTGTTTACTCCAGCAAGATTAAATACAAAATCTGCTTTTTTACAAAATTCTTCCAGTTCTTCATCTGTGTTATCAATATCATATTCAAGAATCTCTAACTTGTCTGCTAGTTTATGTACTCTGTCTTTTCCATCTCTTATATTCTTTAAATTTTCAACTAAATTTTTTCCAACAAAACCTTTTGCACCTGTTATTAAAATACTGTAACTCATATTACTCAAAAATTCCTTTCAAAGTATTTTGAACATAATCTGTTGTTAGTATCTTTTCTACTACTCCATCTGCATTAAGTCTTTTTGTATTATGGCTTGTGTATGCTTCATCACTTTGTGTTTTAACTTCTCCATTTACAAAATATTTATCATAGTTTAAATCTCTTTCATCAGCAGAGATTCTGAAATAGTCTCCCATATCTTGAGAATTTAATCTTTCTTCTCTTGTCATAAGAGTTTCGTAAAGTTTTTCTCCATGTCTTGTTCCAATAATATGAATTCCTGTATCGCCAAATAACTTTTGAACTCCTTTTGCTAAATCCTCTATTGTTGAAGCATCTGCTTTTTGAATAAATAAATCTCCAGGTTTTGCATTTTCAAAAGCAAACAAAACTAAATCGACTGCTTCATCAAGATTCATTAAAAATCTAGTCATATTAGGGTCTGTTATTGTTATTGGTTTTCCTGCTCTTATCTGGTCAATAAATAAAGGAATAACACTTCCTCTCGAACACATAACATTACCATATCTTGTACAACTTATTATTGTTCCACTGTCTTTAACTTCTCTTGCTTTTGCACGAATTACTTTTTCCATCATGGCTTTTGAAATTCCCATAGCATTAATAGGATAAGCAGCTTTATCTGTTGAAAGACAGACTATTCTTTTTACTCCATATTTAACAGCAGCATTTAAAACATTATTTGTTCCTTCTACATTTGTGCGCACAGCTTCCATAGGAAAAAATTCGCATGAAGGAACTTGTTTAAGCGCAGCTGCATGAAATATATAATCTACTCCGCGCATAACTGTTTCTACACTTTCTTTATTTCTTACATCTCCAATATAAAATTTTAGTTTTTCATTATTATATTTTTTTCTCATGTCATCCTGTTTCTTTTCATCACGAGAAAAAATTCTTATTTCTCCAATATCAGTATTTAAAAAACGTTTAAGAACAGCATTTCCAAAAGAACCTGTTCCTCCTGTAATTAATAAAGTTTTTCCAGTAAAAATTCCCATTTTATTCTCCTGTTTCTTTCATAATAGTTTTATATGCTTTATCTACACCTAAATATTCTTCATAATATTTTCTTCCATTATTTCCCAGTTGTTTTCTTAAATTTTTATCTTTATATAACTTAATAAATTGATTATATAATTCTTCTGTATTTCCAGCAGATGCAAATAATCCACCTTTAACTTCATTTTGTAAAAAATTTCCATAATCTTCTGCGGCACATTTATCTAAACTTGCAAGTATTGGTAAAGATAGTTTAAAATAGTCTGTTGTTTTAGATGGAAAATTAGGTACTGTAAATCTTTCATCTAAACTTACAAGTCCTATATCACAACCAGCTGTTATTTTTTCATAATCTTCTCTTGGAACTTGATTAATAAAAGAAACATTTATTAATTTTTTATCTTTTGCTGATTTTTCTAATCTTTCTTTTTCTGAGCCACTTCCGATAAATAAGAATTTTATATTTTTATTTTCTAAACATCTTTCTACTAAAGATAAAATATTTTCTAATTTTTGAGGTTTTCCCATATTGCCGCCAAAAACAGCAATAAAATCATTTTCTGAAAAATTATATTTATTTCTAATTTCTTTTTTATTTATTTGTATTTCAGGTTTTATTACTGCCCAGTTTCTTAAAAGTTTAATTTTATTTTCATTTAAATATGGATAATTACCTTTTAAATAATCTACATTTCCCTCTGACATACACCATATATAGTCATAGGCTGAAAGCATTTTCTTTTCTCTGTATTTAAAGAAAGAAAATAATAGATTATTATTTATTATTTCTATATCTTTTGCATTTTGTGGAAAAATATCCCAAAGAATTAAGTGAGCAGGACATTTGAAATATTCTTTTAAAGGCTTTATTAATTTTTCTGTTGATACAAAAGGAGTATGAGTAATAATCAAATCATATTTTCTATCTCCTAGATATTTAATTATTCCTTTTTTGAAATCAGAAGCCATAGTTAAAACTGTTATTCCTTTTTCTATTCTGCTTCCTACATTAAAATAGTTTCCTGTTTTAACTCTTAAAACTTCATATCCATTTTCTGTTTTCAACTGTGTTTCTCTTTTATATTTTTTTTCAAGAAGAGTAACAACTGTAATATTATTTCCTTGTTTAAAAAACTCATCTGACAAATCTTTAGTTAAGGTTGAATCATAAGGATTTTCTGAATGTCTTGCAAAAATAAATAGTATATTCATCTACATCCCTTTCCCAAATAAAACTATCTTTATTGTTTTAAAAAATACCACCAAATCGAGTACAAAATCCTGATGCTTAATGTAATACAAATCATATTCCAGTTTTCTCTCTGCATCATCAACACTTGCTCCATATGGATACATTACCTGTGCCCAGCCTGTCAGTTCCGGAACAACTCCGTATCTTAATTTGTAGTTCTTTATTTTCTTCTCATATTCTCTTCCAAGCTCATTCCATTCCGGTCTTGGACCTACAAAACTCATATCCCCTCTTAATACATTTATTAATTGAGGAAGTTCATCTAATCTCATCTTTCTCATAAATTTTCCAAATTTTGTTATTCTGTCATCATGTTCTGAAGCATATTTGGAAAACTTATCAGGATCATGGATTTTCATGCTTCTGAATTTAATAATTTCAAACTCTTTTCCACGAACTCCTATTCTTTTCTGTTTAAAAAAAGCTGGATTTTTTAATATCTTTGAAATATTAAAACCGCAGTCAAACTTAACTAATATATATGTAATAACCATAAAAGGAAAAGCAGGAATAAATATCAATACTGCTGTTACAATATCAAAAAGTCTTTTAACTCTTTTCTGAAATGAGTTGTTAAGAACTTTAAATCCGTCACTTGTTACAACCCACAAGTCATCTATTTTGCTGATATCTATTTTTCCCTCTATCTGTTCAAGAAAACTTAAATAGTCAATTACTTCTATTCCGCTTAACTTTAATTCAACTATCTCTTCTGAGTATTTTTTCGCTTCTTTTCTGCTTGTATAAATAATCTCTTCTATACCATATTTTTCTATTATCTCTTTTACATTTTTAATGTTTCCCAAAGATTCAGAATTATTTTCTGCAATAAATCCTATATATTTATATTTCTCTTCCTCTTTAAGAATTTTTTCTATTTTTTCTTTTGGTTCATCATCACCTAAGATAATTACTTTTTTCTGGCTTTTAAATATTTTTAAAAGAAGAGCAAACAATATATTCTGCAAACTGTTGTACACAACAAAAGCTATTACCATTTTTTCCATTTTTAAAAATAGATAAAATATTAAAAACATGGTAAAATTAAGTGAGGACGAAATTATGAAATCTCTTGATTTATAGTGGTTCTTGTTAAAGTTAAGGCAGTCCAGAAGGTAGTAAGAAAGAGCAAGAATGAAAAACATACCATAGATTGCTGTATTTATGCTTAAGTTCATAAGCACAAAAATACTTCTGTATATTATGAAAAGAGTTGTTAAATAAAAGAATCTAATTTTCCCGTTTCTGCTGTGTCTCATGGCAGCTTATCCTCCCATTAAAAAAAAGTGTATAAAAAATTAAGAGCTTTTATACACTTTTTATCAAAAAAATTATACTGAATAATTGTCACTTTTCGCAAAAACGAGTAAAAAAAAACGAACATTTGAAAATGTTCGTAAGTTTTATAAATACTTTTGATTAATTATACACTTTTGCCTGAATTTCATCTTTATGTATTATATCATATTTTATAAAAAAGTTAAGTTATTTTTTAAAAAAATTCTTTGAATTTTCCTCAAATTAATTTTTCATATTATTTTCTTTAACTAAAAAATAAAAAAATCGGATAAAATTTCTATATTTCATCCGATTAAATTCTCCCATATTATCTTATTTTCCTGCTGGTTTAGCTGCTGCTTGTTTGTCGTTTTGATTATTTTCTCTCGCAGACTCTATTCTTCTTATAGCCACTTCTCTGGCTTTCAGATATTGTTCCTGATTGATATATTTCTGCACTTCATATTGAGATTTTATTCTGTCTTTAAGGATTTCAGATTCAATTTTTCCAATCTGATCTGCCAGTTCTTCAATTTTGGTCCAGTTTTTTTCTGCTCCCTCAAGAATACATTTGTTTATTTCAAGTTCTTTGCTTCTTCTGTCAAGGATAAGATATTCATATCTGTTTCTTGATTTGTCTATAATCTCTTTAGCTTTTATTACGCTCTCTTTTGACACTCCAATTTTAGCAAAATCTTTATCGGTAATTACTCCAAGACTTTCTGTTGTATCGTTTGCCATAAGAGCACTTCCTAAAAGTAACCCGCAAATTATAGTATATATTTTTCTCATATTAAGCCTCCAATTACACCTGCATGTTCATTACGAAGTATTCATCTGTTTTTATTTCTTTTTGTTCCTGCTCAATAGAATTTTTACTAAAGAAATTATCAATAGCTTCCATATTGCTTCTAAAACTTTTTTCTCCTGCATCTGCAGTATAGTTTCTTACTGGTTCAAAAGACTGTACGTTTCTGCTTGGCACAAAATTATATATAGAACCTGCAAAGATGCCGATTACAAAAACTGACACTGAAAGATAAGATTTTCTTCTGCTTTTTCTTTTTTCTTCCTCCAGTAATGCTTTATATACATTCAGTCTGACTCTTTCCTTTGGTGACATGCCTAATCCTCCTCCAAACTCTTCAATGCTTTATAATATATCGACTTTATTGTAGATATATTTCTGTCTTTCATGCTGGAAATTTCCCTTAACTTATATCCATATACATCTTTCAGTAACAAAATCTCTCTTTCTTCTTTGCTGAGTTTTTTCAGATTCTCCTCAACAATCATGCTTCCATTGAGATCTTCGTTGTCAGCTATATTCAGTATCTCCTCATTCAATTCCAAATCAACTTTTTTCTTTCTGAAAAAATCGTAAGTCTTATTAATTGCAATTCTATATATCCAAGTATATATTTTGCTGTCTGCCCGAAACTTATGCAGATTTTTGTATACACTTATAAATACTTCCTGTGCAATATCTTCCGCATCTTCCGGATTTTTTACTGAACTGAGGATTTTGTAATATACCCGATCGAAATACTCGTCGTAAATCTCATCAAAATCCATAATTTCCCCTTTTTAATAAAATGTTTTATTATGAAAACTCATATTTATTTAATTTTCTTTTTATAACTTATTTGACCTAAAATCTATCAAAAAAGTTAATTTTTTTTTATTTTTTTATTTAAAACCTCTTCCAACTTGAAATTCAACTTTACATCTTTTTCCTACAATGTTTATAACTTTATCCTCATCCATTGTAATTCTTTTTACAAACTGATAGCTTCTGTCTTCAGGACGATCAAAATCTGTGTCCTCGCTTCCTCCGCCGCTGAACATTAAAGAGATTCTGTATCTGGCAACATCATCATATCTGAACCAGTATTTTCCCTCTTTTATATAATAAGGAACTCCTGATTGAATTTTAACATTGGCAAGATACACATTGTCTACAGCTTTTTCATCATAATTAACCATAAACAGATGTCTTCCCTCTTCTTTCACAAGGCTTATTTCCTCTGTTGAAGTTTGAGGCAGCAAAGCATCTAAAGCTGTACATCCTGTAAAAAATATTGCTGCTAAAACACAAAGCAGATATTTAATTTTTTTCATAATTATCCCTCCTCTATCATAGCTCTTAGTTCAGATATTATATCTTCCTCTTTTACTTTTTTTATAATTTCGCCTTTTTTGAAAAGAAGTCCCTCTCCTTTTCCTCCGGCTACTCCATAGTCAGCCTCTTTTGCCTCTCCCGGACCATTAACCACACAGCCCATAACAGCAATCTTTATATTTTTTTCTATATGTCCAAATTCTTTTTCAACTCTTTTGGCAAGACTTATCAAATCTATCTCTGTTCTTCCGCATGTAGGACATGAAATAATTTCCACACCTGTTCTAAGTCCAAGAACTTTTAATATCTCTTTTGCTACTTTTATCTCTTCAACAGGATTTTCTGTAAGGGATACTCTTATTGTATCTCCTATTCCGTCTATCAAAAGACTTCCTATTCCTATTGCTGATTTCACTGTTCCCTGAAAAGCTGTTCCTGCTTCAGTTACTCCAAGATGTAAAGGATAGTCCACAAGCTTTGATATTTTTCTGTAAGCCTCTATCATCATCTGCACATTGCTTGCTTTCAAAGATATAACTATATTATGAAAATCAAATTTTTCAAGAAGTCCCACATGATACATAGCACTTTCAACCATTCCGTCAGCTGTAGGCTTCCCATATTTTTCCAAAATTTTCTTTTCAATAGAACCTGAATTTACCCCGATTCTTATAGGTACACCATACTCTTTTGCTTTTTCCACAACAAGTCTTACTTTTTCATCATCTCCGATATTTCCCGGATTGATTCTAAGCTTGTCCACTCCATTTTCAATAGCTTTAAGTGCCAGCTTATAATCAAAATGTATGTCTGCAACAAGAGGTATATGAATATTTTTCTTTATCTCTCTTATTGCCTCTGCTGCCTCTTCGTTGTTCACTGTTACTCTTACCATTTCACATCCTTCAGCCTCAAGCTCAAGAATCTGTTTTACAGTTGCTGCAGCATCTTTGGTAAAAGTGTTTGTCATAGATTGAATAATTACAGGGTTGTTTCCTCCCATATAAAGATTTCCTATTTTTATCTCTCTGCTTTTTCTCATAGTTTTCTCTCCATAATATTTTCTATATCTTTTGACTTTATTTTTGTCCTAAAGGTTTAATTTTAAATCTCCTTCTTTTATTAAATTTTTCTTTCTCATAAAATATGCAAAAATTAAAGTTACTATTGCAGGAAGTATAAAATGAAGAAGAATTATTGCAATATAAAGAGATGCTCCTCCTTTTCCTGCCTCGTTCATTGTTGAAACTGTTGCTATCTGTCCTACAAAACCGCATGTTCCCATTCCTGCACCAATAGGGCTGTTTTCAAGTTTGAATACCATTGTGGCAACCGGTCCTAAAACAGCAGAGGCAAGTGTAGGCGGAATCCAGATTTTCCAGTTTTTAACAATATTTCCCATCTGCAGCATAGATGTTCCTATTCCTTGAGCTGCAAGACCTCCCCAGCCGTTTTCTTTAAAACTCATCACAGCAAATCCAACCATCTGACAACAGCATCCAACTGTTGCAGCTCCTGCAGCAAGCCCGCTCAAACCAAGCATCATACAAAGTGCTGCACTGCTGATTGGAAGTGTAAGAACAATTCCAACTACAACCGACACTATTATTCCCATATAAAATGGCTGAAGTTCTGTTGCACGCATTACAAGTTCTCCAAAAGCCCACGTTATTTTTGCAATACTTGGACCAACAAGACCGCCTGCAAGCATACCTGTAATTATTGTAAGTGTAGGAGTCAGAATTATATCAATTTTTGTTTCTTTTGATATAAGTTTACCAATTTCTACCCCCACAACTGTTGCGATAAGTGCACCAACAGGACCTCCTGCTGCATTTCCTGATGCTCCTGTTATTGTTGCTGCAAATAAAACCAATGGAGGTGCTTTCAGTGCAAGTGCTATTGCTACACCTATTGCAGACCCTGTCATGCTCATTGCCATTGGAGCTACCTGCTCTGTAAGATAAGCTATATGAAACTTACCTCCAACACTTTTTAAAATTGTTCCCACAAGAAGAGAGGCAAAAAGCCCCATTGCCATATTACTCAAAGCACCTATAAGATATCTTTCAGTGCTGATTACTACATCTTTTTTTCTTAAAAACTCCTTTACTCCCATTTCCCTTTTATCCCCCTATTTATAAATTAACGGAGTTGTTGCAATCTAATAAAATAATAATAGATGCAACATCCCCGTTTAGAATTTCTTATTTAGTTTTTATCTGTCTACTACTTTCATTGGATTCATAGTCTTTCCATTTCTTCTTATCTCAAAATGAAGATGCGGACCGGTTACTCTTCCTGTCATTCCGCTTTGCCCTATGTTGTCTCCCTGTTTAACTTTCTGCCCTTTTCTAACATAAATTTTGTTTAGGTGAGCATATCTTGTTTCATAGCCGTTGACATGTTTTATTATTACTATTTTTCCATAACCGCTTTGAGTTCCTGCAAAGCTGATTGTTCCTCCCCTTGAAGCATATACAGGAATATATCTTGCTCTCAAGTCAACTCCCGCATGTGAAATATATCTTTTTAAAACAGGGTGGAATCTGTTTCCATAAGGACTTGAAATACCTGTATAAGTTATAGGCATTTTAAATCCGCTCCCAATAGGCGCCATCTCTGTTACAACTTCTATATCAGGATCTTTAAGGAATATTTCCTGACCTACTGAAAGTTCTTCTGTTTCAAGTTCGTTATAGTTTCTGATATCATCTGCATGAACTTTATATTTATAAGCTATCTTATAAAGAGTATCTCCGTTTTTAACTTTATAGAATATTCCGTTTACAGATGCAATATCTATAACCTGACCTACTCTAAGATTTGCTGTCAAATCAGGGTTATTCATTTTTATTATTGCCATTTTCTGATTAAACTTACTTGATATTCCTGAAAGAGTATCTCCGGCTACTACTTTATATGGGATTCTCTCAGGTTTGTGGAATATATGCTTTGTATCTTCTATATCACTAAGTATTTTTTTAGTTTTTATATCATATATCTTGCTTGTAACATAATAGTTGCTGCTAAGAAGAGAGTACCCTCCGTTCTCTTCTTCTGTTTCCTGATAATAATCAATAAACTTTTCTGTGTTTGTTATTTCGTCACTGAAAGGTCTAAGAGTTACATTTACAGCTCCAAAACCTATTACTCCAGTAAGAATAATCAACAATGTTAACCCTACATGTTTTGTTTTTATCAGCCCTAAAATTCCCATAATCATTTTAGCAAAAAAAATAAGAATGTCTATGAACTTTTCTGCTAAAAAAATAAATATATCAATACTCTTTTTCATGCCCTTATTATTTCTCCTCCATCATTCTGTAACTCTCTACCAAGGCATCATTACTTTTTGTAGAAGCAATTTTGTCAATCAGCTGCTTGGCTGCTGTCGCTTTATCCAGTTGAGAAAGATATCTTCTTATTTCCCAAACTAATTTTAATTTCTTTTTCTCTATAAGAAGTTCCTCTTTTCTTGTTCCAGACTTTTGAATATCTATTGCTGGATAAATTCTAAGCTGTGCAAGTCCTCTGTCCAGATGAATCTCCATATTTCCTGTACTTTTAAATTCTTCATATATTATATCATCCATTTTGCTTCCTGTATCAACAAGAACTGTTGCTATAATCGTAAGACTTCCTCCGTCTCTTATATTTCTTGCAGAACCAAAGAATTTTTTAGGATAATAAAGAGCTGTGGGATCAATTCCTCCCGAAATCAGTTTTCCGCTTGAAGGAACAACAATATTGTATGCTCTTGCAAGTCTTGTAAGAGAATCCATAAGAATTACAACATTCTCTCCATCTTCCAGTTTTCTTTTCGCTCTGTCTAAAATATCCTCTGTTACTTTTATATGATTTTTAGGGTCTTCATCAAATGTAGATGAAAACACTTCAGCACCTGTAACATTTTCTTTTATATCTGTAACTTCTTCCGGTCTTTCATCAATAAGAAGTATCCATACTTCTACATCTTTGTGTTTTTCTATTATGGAATTTGCAATGCTGCTTATAAGGACTGTTTTTCCTGCCTTTGGCGGTGCAACAATAAGTCCTCTCTGCCCTTTTCCTATTGGAGCAATCAAATCAATTATTCTTCCTGATATATCCTCTGTTCCTGTTTCCAGATCCAGTTTTTCAGTTGGATATGCAGGTATAAGTTCATCAAAAGGAACCCTTTCTTCTGCCTTTTGGGTGCTTCCTCCATTTACCAGAAGAACTTTTCTCATTGCATAATTTTTTTCTGTTCCTACAGGTTCTCTTACTTCTCCAAAAACTTTATCCTGAGATCTCAATTTAAATTTTCTTATTTGAGATGCAGACATATAAATATCTTTTTCAACAGAAGTTTCTCTTAAAAAACCATATCCGTCAGCCATAATATCCAAAACACCTTCAGCCAGAACAAATCCCTCTGTTTCTTCCATATGTTTTTCAATTATTTCAATTATTTCTGATTTTTTTTTGCTTTTTCCTGTATCTATTCCAAGCTGTTTTGCTATTTCAGCCAGTTCTTTTATTAAAAATTTATCTAATTCTATCATTGAACCTCCAAACACTTTATTCTGAAACAAGTTCTCCATAAAGTGTCCATGTTTTACATTCATTTATTTTTACATTTACAAACTGTCCTTCTAAAGAAGCATCTCCTTTGAAAAGAACTATTTTATTTGTAGAAGTTCTGCTTGAAAGCATATCTTTATTTTTCTTGCTTGGTCCTTCTACCAGCACTCTTTCAGTTTTTCCTTCATATCCCATGCTTAATTTTTTAGAGATACTGTTTTGTAAAGACATTAATCTGTGAAGTCTGTCTTTTTTAACTTCATCATCTATCTGTCCATCCATAACAGCTGCTTTTGTTCCCTGTCTTATAGAATACATAAACATAAATGATGTTTCAAATCCTACTTTTTCTACAACATCAAGTGTATCTTGGAAATCTTCCTCTGTTTCCTGTGGGAACCCTACTATTATATCTGCTGTAAGAGATACTCCCGGAATTCTTTCTTTTAATTTATCTGCAAGAGCAAGATACTGCTCTTTTGAATATCCTCTGTTCATAAGTTTTAAAACTCTTGTTGAACCAGATTGTAATGGAATATGTAAAGATCTTGCAATTTTTGGATTTTTTGCAATAACTTCTATTACATCATCTGTAAAATCTCTTGGGTGAGGAGAAACAAATCTGATTATGAAATCTCCCTCTATATCACATATATTTTGAAGAAGATTTGCAAAATTCTCCTCTTCTGACAACCCTTTTCCGTAAGAGTTTACATTCTGTCCTAAAAGTATAATCTCTTTATATCCTTTTTTAACAAGTTCTCTTGCCTCTTCTATCAGCTCTGCCATAGGAACTGAACGCTCTCTTCCTCTTACATAAGGCACTATGCAGTATGTACAGAAGTTGTTGCATCCATATGTTATAGCTATTGATGCTGTTTTTTTAGATTCAAAATCTGCATCTATTCTTGGAGGAAGTTCATCCTCATAATCTGTCATTACAACATGTTTTGCTGTTCTGTTTTCTATTTCCTCAATAGCCTCGGGAATTCTTCCGATATTTTGGTTTCCCATAACTATATCAATATAGTTGAATTTTTTTATAAGTTCCTGACCCTGCTCTTGTGCAAAGCATCCTGTAACAACTATTTTTGTTCCGCGAATCTCCCTTACTCTTTTTATCTCTCCAAGCTTTCCGTAAATCTGAGTAGCTGCTCCCTCTCTTACTGTACATGTATTAAGAAAAGCTATATCTGTTTCCTCTATATTTTCAGTTAACTCATATCCTAAATTTTCAAGAATTTTTTTTATTTTCGCACTTTCGTTAACGTTCATCTGGCATCCATAAGTAATTACAGTTGCTTTTTTTATCATTGTTCCTCCTAAATCCATACTGCTTTCTCCTATATTTAACCTAAAAATTATACCATGATAATAGGGTAATTATCAAATAAAACTATTTAAAAATTTCCCCCGCTTCAAGATACCAAAGCAGAAGATCGAAACTGTCCATAGGAATTCCTGTTTCTCTGCAGTATAATTTCATTTTATCCTCTATTTCAAGATAAACTTTTTTCGAAAGTGTTTTAGGAATTTCATCAATCACTTGAAGTCTTACCAGATTTTTTAAAATATGTCTGTCTAAAATAGCAACTTCATCTCCAAAACCAACATTTCTTAAAAAATGCCCTGCCTCTTTCCATGCCATTCCTTTTATGTTATTAACAATCCATTCTCTTTTTTCGTTTACTGTTTTCATTTGTTCAAAAAAATCTTTTGTAATTATTTTTCCGTTCTTGTCTGTCATCTGTTCTCTAAGCTCAACAAGATATTTTGCTTTATTATTTTTAAATCTTACTATATTCAGATATTCTGAAAGCTCCTCTGCTGTTCCTGTAAAAAGAACTCCGTCATTTCTCATATTTGTAATAGCTTTCCATGCATTTCTTGCTTTTGACTGAGGGGTTAATATGCAGAAAGAAAGCTCAGCATGAATATCTTCATTTGAACCGTTTCTCCATATCTCTCTGTATTCTTCCAATCTTTTTTCAATGTCATCTTTTATTTCCTGATACTTTTTTTCTATTTCGTAAAAATATTCGTTTTTCACTTTCTTCACTTTCTCCTATTTTTCTTCTGCTTTAAATCTTTCGTTCAGCCAGTTTAAAACAACTGAACTTAATTCTGTTTCTTTTTTTATATATCTGTGAGTAGAATCTTCTATTATTTTTCCCGTAAAATCTCTACATTTTGACGCTTTTTTTTCTAAAATTTCCAAATCTTTTTCCGGAGTATTTACTATTATGCTGTCTTTGTCAGCCAATATCATAAGCATAGGCTTATTTATTTTTTTAAAAATTCCAAAATCTTCCGGATTTTCAACTAAAGGAAATATATCTGCACTGCTTCCTTTTCTAAAATTATAGTACGTTCTCGCACTTATAGGGAAAACTCCAAGAAGTTTTTTGCTCAGAATTTTTTTGGTTCTCCCGTTTGCTATACTTTTTTCTGCCTCTGCAAAAATTCTGCTGTATTCTTCTGAACGATTAATAAGCCCCACTGTATCTGGAGCCGATAAAAAAATCAATCCGTCTATTCTGCTGCATCCTTTTTTTGATAAATAAAAAAGATTTTTCAGACAGCCGAAACTATGCCCTGCTAAAATTATTTTTGAATATCCAAGTTTTACAGCTTCTTCTACCCATAAATCCACATCATATATTGATTCTCCAAACTTCTCAAAAACAGAGCCGATTATTTTTGTTTCTGCTTTATCAGTTACAGAGTTTCTTACTATGATATTGTTAATCACACCATGACCTCTATTATGCCCAAAAATAAAGCCATAACCTTTTTTAGACAATTCTTCTCCCAATACATTGGCAAAAACATTTTCTATCAGGTTATCATACATACCATGAGTAAAAACCACACAAGTATCTTTGCTTTTCCCTTCCCAATAACCTCCCAAAAGGTTCAATCCGTCTATTGTATATCTATGCAGTAATTTCATTTTAGTACCTCCTTATTTTAAGCCTAAAAAGAACTCCACTCTTTATTATACAATGAAAACCATTGAAACACCTAATTTTATTATTTTCAAACTTCCAAAAATCAATACAAACAAAAAAATAAGAATAAAATTTTCAATATTAAAAATTTTATTCTTATTTTATTAAATTAATATTTTCTTAAATCAACTTTTCCTTCAAAAGTTATTTCTGCTCCGCCGATAAGTTTTACTCTATCACTTAAAATCTTTACTTCCAGATCTCCGCCCTCAGTAACAACTTTTATTCTATCACTCATTCCTTTTAGTTTATGACATAATAAAGCTGATGAACTTGAACCTGTACCACATGCAAGAGTTCTTCCTGCTCCTCTCTCCCATGTAAATATTTTTATCTCATTCTCTGAAACAGGAAGTACAAAATTTACATTTGTTTTTCTTGGAAACATTGGATGAACTTCCATTTTAGAACCTATTTCATTTACATCATACTGTCCCTCTTCATCTATAAAAACAACTGTGTGAGGTACACCTAAAAATACTGTAGAAAAAGTTATCTCTTTTCCATCTATTTCCAGTTTCTTATTAAAAGCATTTTCTCCCTCAACAAGAACAGGAATTTCTTCAGGATTATATTTTATATTTCCTATTTCTATCTCTATCTTTTCAACTTCATCTTTATCGTTTATCTGTAATTGAGCTGTCTGAACTCCTGCAAGAGTTTCTATTCTCATGAAATCTTTTTTTACTATACCTTTTTCATAAACAAATTTTACAAAGCATCTTATTCCATTGCCGCACATCTCTCCCTGTGACCCGTCACTGTTATAATAATACATTTTTACATCACAATCTTCACTTGGAAGAGCTGCCATAAGCCCGTCTCCTCCAACACCAAATCTTCTGTCGCAAAGATTTTTTATTTTTGGAACTATCTCTTCAAGATTATATTTAAAACCGTTTACCAATAGGAAATCATTACCTGCTCCCTGCATTTTTGTAAATTCCATTTTCTCCTCCTGTGTTAATCTTCAAAATTCATATCTGTTCTTACTAAATCTTCATATGTTTCTCTTCTTACAAGGAGCTTTGATTCTCCGTCTTTTACAAGAACAACAGCAGGTTTTCTCAGTCTGTTATAGTTGCTTGCCATTGAATAGTTATATGCTCCTGTAGTTGACACAGCAAGAATATCTCCTTTTTCTGCTTTTGCAAACAATGTATCTTTTATCAGCATATCTCCTGATTCACAGCATTTCCCTGCAACTGTAACCTCTTCCATATCACTGTCGTTCATTTTATTTGCAATACATCCTTCATATTCTGCCTGATAAAGAGCTGGTCTTATATTATCTGCCATCCCTCCGTCAACAAATATATATTTTTTACCGCTGTGAGTTACTTTTGTTCCCCCCACACTGTAAATTGTTGTCCCTGCATTTCCTACAATGCTTCTTCCCGGCTCGATGATTACTCTTTCAAGAGAGATATTGTATTCAGCTAATTTCTCTTCCATTATTTCTATCATTCTTTTCATAACAGCAGGGATATCAAGCTCTTTATCTCCCTCTACATAATATATTCCAAATCCTCCTCCAAGATTTAAATATCTTGTAGTGAAATCTGTTTTTTCTTTTGCAGATTCAATAAAATTCATCATTGTTTCTATTGCTTCATAAAATGCTTTTGTATCAAATATCTGAGAACCTATGTGACAGTGGAAACCTAAAAGTTCTACATATTCAGATTTTTGGAACTCTCTTATTATATCATAGATTTTATCTTCGTATATAGTTTCTCCAAATTTTGATGAATCTTTTGATGTTTTTATATATTCATGTGTGTGTGCTTCAATTCCAGGATTTACTCTTAAAAGAGCCTTAACTTTTGCATCTTTAATTTCACATATCTCTTCAAGTCTTTTCAGTTCATCAAAATTATCAACTATAATTGTTCCCACACCATAATCAATACACATTTCTAATTCTGCATCACTTTTGTTGTTTCCGTGCATATATACTCTTTCCATTGGGAAACCTGAATGTTTTATTGTGAAAAGTTCCCCGTCTGAAACAGCGTCCATTCCTATTCCATATTTATTTACAAGCTGACACATTCCAACATTTAAAAATGCTTTTGTTGCATATATAATCTGTGTTTCAAATTTATCTGATACAAAGCAGTCTTTATATTTTTGAATATTATTTTCAATAAGTTTTTGATCCATTATGTATAATGGAGTTCCGTATTCTTCTCTTAATTTTTCAACAGACACTCCGCCAATGTTTAATACTCCGTTTATAATTTCTGAACTTCCAAACAATCTCATAATCTAATCACCCTTTATAAAAATATTTTATTTTTTCTATAAAAAAACAGCTGGTTGAGTTCCAGCTGTGATTAATAATAAATATAAAACTAATTTATAGTTATATTATTCTACAGATAGCACTCCATTGAAATTTCAATGACAGTAATACAAATTTTATTTATATTACCAGCAGAAATATTTAAGCATGTATTCCCACTTCGGCAAAATCCCCTTTCAAACAAGCTCACTGTCTGCTGAACTAACTTGTTTTACTCTTGTCATCTGCACCTCTACTGTTTTTCTTATTTATAGCAAGTATAAGATAATTTGCTGTTTTTGTATAATATACTTTTTATATTCTTACATATATAAAATATATAATTTAAAATTTTATTTAATAACTATTACATTATTTTTTACAAAATCTCCCGGCGCTGTGTGAAGATATTTTTTAAAAACATTACAAAAATGTTTATAATCTGTAAATCCCACTTTCTCAGAAACTTCATAAATTTTATATTCCTGACTCAAAAGAAGTTTTATTGATTTTTGAATTCTATACTTGTTAAGAACATCTAAAAAAGTTTCCCCTGTGATATCTTTAAACTTTCTGCTCAAATAACTTGTACTCACATCAAGTTCTTCTGCAATATCTTTTATATTCAGCTTTTCTGAATAAGAACTCATAATTTTTTCTATTGCTTTCTCAACAAATCTGTTTTTATTTTTTTCTGTTTCAAAATATATTTTGGGGTTAAAAAATTCTATGTTATTTTTATCCTCTGAAATCTCCTTGACTGTTTCTAATTTTTCCAGACTTTTTATTCTTTCTTTCACCTTTTTAAGAGCCTCATAAAGAATATCTTCATCAATAGGTTTTAAAATATAATCTGTGACACCAAGCTTTATTCCCTCTTGAGCATATTCAAATTCTCCATAACTTGTAAGAAGAATTTTCTCAAACTTCAGTTTTCTTTTTTCTGCCTCTCTCAACATTTCCAGTCCATCCATTACAGGCATTCTTATATCTGTTATTACTAAATCAGGTTTAACCTCCTCTATCTTTTCAAGACCGTCTTCCCCGTTTACAGCTTCACCGGCAACAGTATATCCTGCAGAAAGCCAGTCTATCGTTCCGATAAAACCTTTTCTGATTATATCTTCATCTTCTACTATCAATACTTTTATCATAGACCTATTCATCTCCATGTTTCAAAGGAAGAGTAACACGAACTGACGTTCCTTTTTTTATACTGCTCAGAATCTTTATTCCATATTCTTTTCCGTACATCAGTTGTATTCTTCTGAAAATATTATATATTCCAATATGGTTTTTTATTTCAATTCCTTTTATTTTTAATCTCTCTTTTATTTCATTCAGTGTCTCTCTGCTCATTCCTTTTCCTGTATTGTACACTGTAATTAAAAGTTTTTCTTTTCTCTTTTTTACTTTTATAAATATTTCCATTTTATTTATCTGAGTGTATCCGTGTTTTATTGCATTTTCAATAATCGGCTGTATGATAAGCTTTGGAACATAATATTTTTTAAGCTCTTCATCTACTTCAATTTCATAATCAAACTTTTCTCCAAACCTGTATTTTTGAATATCCAGATAATTTTTTGTATATATCAAATCTCTTTCTAAAGAAACTTCTGAAGATTTATTTTCTATGCTGAATCTTAAAAGAGATGAAATATTTATTATTATCTTATTTGCCATTGAAGTATCTGATTTTATTGTATATCTTAACATCTCAAGAGTATTAAAAAGAAAATGTGGATTAAACTGACTTTCAAGCTGCTTTATTTCAAGAACTGTACTGTGCTTTGCCTCTTCCTTATTTATTTCAATAAGTTTTTTAATATTCAAAAGCATTTTGTTGTATGAATCTGCAATAATCTGAAACTCATCATTTGAATCTACTTGAAGCCTTGTGTCCAGATCTCCTGTTTTAACATTTTCAATAGCTTTTATAATATCCTTGATAACCTTTGTTTTTTTATCTGCCACTATCTTTGCAGTATAATACATTGCTGCAAGAATTACAGAGAAAAATGTTATCATATACAAAATCCTATCTATAAAATTATCCACAACATAACTTACACTGGAAACTGTGTATAAAACTATATTAGAATAATATATCTCTTTTCTGTTTACATAATATTTTTCTTTGTTTATTGTGGAATATCCCTCTGCATCTCTCAGATTTTTTTTAATTTTTCCAAGACTGTCTTTAAAATTTTCATTTGTGGTTACAGCAGCATTTCCATATTTATCAGTAACAACCACATTAAAAGAGCCCTGTTTTCCTATAAGTTCTTTCAAACTGTTATCCAGAATATTATAAACTACATAACCTGCTATTTTATCATTGTTCTTTATAACTTTTCCAACAGAAAAAACACTGCTTGTTTCATTCTGAAAATGAAGTTTGTTTATCTTTAAAATTACTGTTCCCGAATAATCTATCATTCTTTTGAAAAGTCCCCAGCTGTATCCGTTTCCGCTGCCAATAAATTTTGCACTGGACATTACTATATGAAGATCTTTATCATAAATAACAAAATTTCCTTTAATGTTCATAGAGTTTATGGAATCATATACTTTTTCATAGACACTGCTCCCTGCTTTTCCCTCTATTACCGCTTTTACAACGTCACTGTCTGATGAAATTTTTTCCACTTCATTAAAATATTTTCTTACTGCTGTGTTAAGGTTTTTTGCCAAAATTTTCGTATTTTCAATATTCTCATTTTTGACAGCTTTATATTCTAAAAAATATATTGCTCCCATTCCGGTAAATGCAAAAAATATAACAGGAGCGAGCATATATAAAATTAAAGTTTTCTGCAGCTGGTCTTTAAAGCTTTCAAACTTCTTTTTTTTCATATAAACTCGTTCCCCTTTGCTTTTTTATTATATTTTCATTTTACCATTAAAAAATAATTTATTCTACTGTTTCATTATTTTTTATATATTTACGTCTCTTCCTCCTGTCATTTTGAAGAAAATAAGCAGAGAGATTATTGTTGTAATTGTAAGAATTGTTGAAAGAGCTGCTGCTGTTCCGTAGCTTGCTCTTATAACTTCTGCATAAATTGTTACTGACATTGTTCTTGTTGAACCTGTATATAAAATTACTGATGAACTTAATTCATTTATAACTGTTATCCAGCTTAATATTGCTCCTGATAAAACTCCCGGAAGCATCATCATAGCTGTTACTTTAAAGAATGTTTTAACAGGTGAGCATCCCAGACTGATAGATGCCTCTTCCAGACTCGGGCTTATCTGATAAAGTATCGCTGCTGATGAACGAAGTGTGTATGGCAGACGTCTTATTACAAATGCCACAACCATTATTGCTGCTGTTCCGCTAAGAAGAAGCGGTCTGCTGTTAAATGCAAGAAGAAGAGTTATACCAATTACTGATCCCGGAATAATATATGGAAACATTGTCATTGTATCAATTATTCCTGTTAAAGTATTTTTCTTTCTTGTTGAAACATAAGCTATGAACATACCCATAATTATTATAATAACAATGGCTATTGCTCCATACGTATAAGTATTTAAAATAGCATTTCCCATTCTTGCAAATACTTTCTCATAACTTTCAAGAGAAAATTCTTCCACGAACATTGAACCTCTTGTTTTAAGAAATGATGTATAAACAACTGTTATCTGCGGTATTATTGATAAAAATACAACAAAATAGATAAATGCATGCATCAGAATTCCTTTGGCACCTTTAAGTTCTTTTGGCTGAATAGGTCTCATAGAACTCATCACAAATGATTTCTTGTTAACAATATATTTCTGTCCTAAGAAAAGTACGATTGTAATAACTACAAGAATTACTGCCATTGCTGCTGCGAAGTTTGCACTTCCTCCCATTTCTCCAACAAACTCTGAATAAATAAGAACAGGCATTACATTATATCCCTCTCCTATTAACATTGGAGTTCCAAAGTCTGCCATAGCATTCATAAATACAAGAAGTGCTCCTGATAAAAGTGTGGGCATTATAAGAGGCATTATAATTGTGCATACTTTTTTTACTGTACTGCATCCAAGGCTTTCTGCTGCCTCGCTAAGAGAAACATCGATTTTTTTCAATGCTCCTGAAACATACAGATAAATAAACGGATAAAGCTTTAAAGTGAATACAAGAAGTATTCCTGTAAATCCATAGATTGTAGGAAGTTTTATTCCTAAAACATCTCTGAAAAATTCTGTTACAACTCCGCTTCTTCCACATAAAAGAACCCATGAATATGCTCCGATAAATGGAGGTGAAAGCATTGATATTATAATCAGAACTTCTATAAATCCTTTTAATTTGACTTTGTAAGAAGTCATAAAATATGCAATAGGTACACCGATTGCAACTGCAAGAACTGTTGTGCATGTTGTTACCTGAAAGCTGTGCATTAATCCTTGATAATAATATTTTCTGCTGAAAAATCTTGCAAAGTTTGTCAAACTCCATGAGCCAGTTGCAGGGTCTTTAAAACTGCTTAAAAAAAGTGAAAATAGAGGATATATCAAAAACAATGTAAATACAAGAGCTATAACCAAAGTTACAGTTGTCCAGAAATCCCATTTAATTTTTTTATTCAGCATACACTCCAACTCCCTTTATCAGACTTTCATTTCCGTCTTCTGTAAAGATATTAATTTTTTCAGCATTAGGTTTCAGAGTTATTTCATCTCCTATGTTATAAATAACTGCTGCGTGTCCTATATCCTGAGAAAATTCAAGAGCCGGCATATCAGGAACTATTTCATCTTCACCAACTACGATTTCATAGTTATTATATTTTCCTAAGAATGTACTTGTTCTTACTTTTACTTTTATTCCCTCTTCAGAAATAGAAAACTCTTCAGGACGAACTGCTATAATAATTTCCTGTCCGTTTTTTACATCTTCACGAAGATTGTTCATTAAAACTTTGTATCCGTTTCTGAATACTGCGTATCTGTCTTTTCCGTCAACTTCTATTTTTCCTTTAAACAGATTTGAATATCCTATAAATGTTGCAACAAACTGATTTGAAGGTCTTGCATAAATATCGTGAGGTTTTCCAAGCTGCTGGATTACTCCTTTATTGATTACAGCTATTCTGTCTGAAATTGCAAGAGCTTCCTCTTGGTCGTGTGTTACATATACTGTTGTTATTCCTACTTTTTTCTGAATATCTCTTATTGCTGAACGCATTTCAAGTCTTAATTTTGCATCAAGGTTTGATAAAGGTTCATCCATTAGAAGTACACTTGGGTGAATTACTATTGCTCTTGCAAGGGCAACCCTCTGCTGCTGTCCTCCTGAAAGTCTTTCCGGAAGTCTTTCCTGATATTCAGCTATTTTTACAACATCTAAAATATCATCAACTTTGTTTTTCATTTCATCTTTAGGTATTTTTCTTAATTTTAATCCATACTCAACATTTTCTCTTACTGTCATATGCGGGAATATTGCATAACTCTGGAAAACCATTCCTATATTTCTTTTGTGTGCAGGCATATCATTTATCACTTTATCATCAAAATATATTTCTCCACCTTCTATGCTGTTGAAACCTGCTATCATTCTAAGAAGAGTTGTTTTTCCGCATCCTGAAGGTCCAAGAAGAGTGAAAAATTCTCCGTTCTTAATGTTTACTGACATTCCCGGAATTATTACATTATCTCCAAATTTTTTTACAACATTTTTTACATTTATCGCTACGCTCATTCTGCACCTCTTTCTTTTTTTATTATCCCATATTTAAGAATATCCACAACTGACTGTTGTGGATATTCATTAAATTATTATCTGTTTAAACTAAATCTATTTAGTATAGATATCTTTAAATTTATCTAGCCATTCAGCTTTTTTAGCTTTTACTACTTCAATATTATCTTCTATTACATTAATTTCTTCAAGTTTTTTCAATCCTTTTCCTGGCTCAACATCTTTTCTGATACTTCTTCTGTTTAATTGAGCAGAAATCATTGATTGAGCTTCTTTACCAGTTATGAAATCAACGAATTTTTTAGCATTTTCTACGTTTGGACAATTTTTAATAATATATACACCGTCAGGTTTTACTATTACTCCTTCTTCCATATATACAACTTTTACAGGACCGCCAGAGTTAACATATTTTACTGCTCCCTCTTCAAAAGTAAGTCCAACTGTATATTCACCATCTGCTACACCTTTGTAAACTGCTGATGAACCAGAAAGAAGTGTGTAGTTTAAGTTTTCCATTAATTTTTCTACATAGTCCCAACCTTTTTCAGGATCTCCTTTACCCATTGCATAAAGCATATTTACTAAATGCTCAAAAGATGATGAAGATTTTGCCGGGTCAGAGAAAGCAATTTTTCCTTTTAAGGCAGGATTTAAAACATCTTCATAGCTTTCTATTTTAATATCACCAATAAGATTTGTGTTAACCATAATAACACTTGGAACTGCTGTAAATCTTGTCATGTTTCCTTCAACATTTTTATATGCATCATAGAATGCATCTTCGTTTGGAGAATTGTATGGAAGGAAATATTCTTTTATAGGGTCAACAGTTGTAATTGTTCCTCCCCAAAGAATATCTGCAAGAGGGTTGTCTTTTTCAGATTCAACTCTCTTCATTAATTCTCCTGTTCCAGCTGCGATAACTTCAACTGATATTCCAGTTTCAGTTTCAAATTCATTAACTAACGGATTTATGAATTCCAATGGATGCGGACAGTATACTGTAAGGTTTCCTGCTCCTTTTGATTCAGCTTTAGCCTCCTCTTTTTCTCCGCCGCTGCATCCAACAAACAGAATTGCGATTAATAAACTAAGTATTGCTAAAAATCTTTTCTTCATAATTTGCCTCCTGATTTATTTTGCTTTTTATGAAAATTTCTTTTCTTTCTATATTATAAGAATAATATAAAAATCTGTTATTAGCAATCCTTAAAATTATTATTTTATACTTAAAAATGAACTTTTAAAAATATTTTTGTGTAGTTTTGAAAATATGTTTTCTGTTATAGTGCAAAAACATGTATTTCTTAAAGAAATATACTCATGTAAATTGGCAAATGTATTACCCCGTCTTTTATCGTTAAGTCTTTTTGATAAAGAATATATGAATTTCCTATTCTTTCTTTATATTTCGTTCTAAATTTATCAAGTGATGAATGTTTTTTATAAGTTGATGATTTCACCTCTATAGCAGCTATTTTTTTCAAATTCTCTCTGTCTTTTATAAGAAAATCTAATTCCATATTATTTTCTCTGTTTTCTTTATCATTTTTTGAATAGAAAAACAGTTTATGCCCATTTGTCTTTAATATTTGAGCAACTACATTCTCCATAAGCATTCCTTCATTAATATTTAATTTATTAAATAAAACTGCTTTATATAAATCATTTTCTGTATAGTCGCTGTCCATAAAAGTTTGAGTAACTAAAAGACCTGTATCCATCATATAACATTTTCTTGTAGAAAAATCGCTGTTTAAATTAAACCCTATATTTGGATCAGTACAGTTATAGCAGGTATTAGTAATCATTGCATCATTCAGCCACATAAAAGAATCTTCATATTCTCTATACCTAGCTTCCTTTGATATAGCACTTAATTTATATTTCTTTTCTTTTTTGGAAAGCTGACTTGGTATCTCATCAAAAATAGAAATAACTTTATTTTCATAACCTTTTGCAAATTTTCCTATGTCGTTTCTATACAAATTTAAAATATCTCTTTTTATATCATCTACATCTGCAAAATTTTTGGTTTCTAAATATTTATTTACAGCTTGCGGCATTCCACCTACTAAAATATATTGTCTAAAATCGTTCATTATTTTTCTATGAAGGGCTTGTCCTAAAGATAATTTTTTATCAAACAATTCTTTTAGTAAAGGAATTGTTGTTTCATCTCCTAAAGCCCATAAAAATTCTTCAAAGTCAAGAGGATACATTTGAATATGTTTTTCTTCTGACGGAAGAACTATATTTTCTACATTTCTTTTTAAAGAAAGCAAAGAACCAGTTTCTATATAGTCATATCTTCCATCTTTAACCAAGTATTTTATAAGTTGTCTAGCTCTTGGAAATTGCTGCACTTCATCAAAGATTATTAAACTTTCTCTTTCATATAATCTTACTCCATAAAAAGCTGAAAGTTTCATAAAAAACAGATCTAGATTTGTACTTTCATTTTCAAATACATCAATAATCTCTTTTGATATATTCCCAAAATCTATAATGATATAACTTTTATATTCATTTTTTCCAAATTCTTCACATAAAAAACTTTTTCCAATTCTTCTAGCTCCATCTATAAGAAGAGCTGTACTGCCTTTATATTTTTCTTTCCATTCCACTAAAGAATTATATAATTTTCTTTTTAACATTTGTACCTCCTAAAATCACGAAATCCTACTTATAGTATAGCATATTTATCACGAAATCCACTCTTCTTTTTTGGAAAATTTACACGAAATCCTATTATAAAAATAAAAAAAGAGTTGAACAAATTAATATAATTCGAATAACTCTTTTTATGATTTTAAGTTTATACAAACATTTGCTGAAGAAGTCCTTTTTTAAATTCTTTTAGTTCTTTAAAATAAAAAGTTCTTAACTATATAATTTAATAAAAACATTTTTATAAAGATAATATATAGATTTATTTTAACAACCTTTAAATTATTATTTAATATAAAAAACAAATTTTTAAAACATCTTTGTGTAGTTTAAAAAATATTTCTTCGATTTTTATATTTTTAAAATAATCAAATACTTTCCAATATATCATTAATCTTTTCTATACATTCTTCTATATTTTTTAAAATATCTTTAGACCAAAATCTAATTACAACCCAGCCTTCTTTTTTTAAATATTCATTTACTTCTAAATCTCTTTCCATATTCCTTTTTATCTTTTTGTTCCAATATTCTTTATTCGTTTCTGTAAAATCTTTTCCTTCTTTATAACTATAGCCATGCCAAAATTCTCCATCACAAAAAACAGCTACTTTCTTTTTTAAAAAAACTATATCTGGTTTTCCATAAATTTCTTTACAGTTTTTTCGATATCTATAACCCATACTCCACAATTTCTTTCTTAAAAGAATCTCAGGTTTAGTTTCCTTTCCTTTTATTGCTTTCATATTTTTCTTTCTTTGTTCTGGTGTAAGGTTATCCATAACTTCTCCTTCAAAATATGTTTTGTTATTTTTCCAATATATTTTCCTTTATTTCTCTTATCTGAGTAAAAATATACTCCAGTATATTGACAACTATACTGTTTCCTGCCATTTTAAATAATTTACTATTTGTAAAAAATTTTTTATTTCTTCCACAATTAAAATTATTTTCTATTATTTTTTCAAAATCATTTTCTGTAAATCCCATAAATAAAAAACATTCTCTAGGTGTTAAAGTTCTATACGGTGCTTTAATACCTTTTTTATCATCGTATTCTATTACACCTGAATTTGGATTTCTATCTTGCTTTGTTGTTATGGTTTTTATTTCATCAATAAAATTTCCTTCTCTATCATAAATTTTATCATTTTCATTATAAATTCTTATTCTTGATGGAGTATTGTTCTGTTGACTTTCATCTGCTTCTTTTTTATATTTTTCTATTGAATAATCTAATTTTAAAATATCTTTTATTAAAACTTTTTTCTTTACTATTTCTTTTAAATACTCTTTATCTTCTAAATTATGAGTTTTAAAATAATCTGCAATTTTTCCTTCTGTAGTAATATTTCCTCCAGAAAATACACTTATCATGTATACTCTTTGTCTGTTTTGAGGAATACCAAAATCCTTAGCATTAAGATTATAAACTTTATTTACATAGCCTATACTTCTTAAATATTCTTTCCATTCCTGAAAATTATTTCTATGTCTTTCAGATTGAATATTACTTACATTTTCCATTAAAAGAAATTTTGGAAGTATCTTTTTTAAAGCTACCATTTCTTTTAATATTCTTTCAACTTCCCATAACATTCCTGATCTATTTTTTATATTTCTGTCTATTCCTGTCTGATTTCCGTGCCATATTCCAGCAATTGATAAATCTTGACAAGGAAAAGAATAAGTAAATAAATCAATATCTTCTGGAATTTCTTTTCCTTTAACATCTGTAATACTTACTAAATTATTGCATCTTTCTATTGCTGTTAAAACTCTTTTTAATATTTCAATATTTAAACGCTCAATTTTTATATACGGAGTTTTTCCATCCATACTTAGTTGATAATTTTTTAATCTTTTTACTAGTTCTTCTTTATTATAGTTTTCATATTTTTTTAAATCAGGTATTCCTTTATGTATTAAGTCATAAGCTATTATTGCATTTATATCCCAATCTATATTAGCAAAAAGCTCATATTTTACTCCTATATTTGCCAAAGCTTTAGCCTGGCTTCCTATTCCACTAAATGCTTCTATTATTTTCATTGATCTTTCCTTTTATATTATTCTGTCATTCCTTGCTGTTTTTAATCCTTCATAAATAATTTTAGCTTGTTTATCAGTCGGATAAAATTTTCCTTCATTAAATTTTCCTTCAGCCATTTTTTTTATAAGTTCCAGTTGACTATCTTTTAATTCTTTATATCTATTATAATGTTCATATATTTTTATCCAATCTTCTACACTGATTTCTGCTATTTTTATTAAATAATTTATTTTTATTTCTTCTTTTTTATTATCCCTTTCTTGTTTTATTATTTCTTTTATTAATTGTTCTTTCAAAATATATTCTTTTGGCAGGCTAAAAAGAATTTCTCTGACTTTTATTTTTTGCCAGCAAGCTTCTCTTTTACACCATTCACCAATATTACTATAACCTTTATCTGGTTTTATTATTATTAAATATATATTGTGAGCTAAATTTCTTAACTCTTCTATAAATTCATCTGATAATTCCTGTTGCTCCCAGACTAAGTTAAAATTAAAATATTTTTTACTTTTTTCTAAAAAATAAGCTAAATATGCTATAGTATAAGCTACTGTTTGAGCTCTATAACCACCATCATACCAGCTAGATTTTGATATAATCTTTTCTAATTTTTTGAAAATTATTATTCTGGCAACTGCTGATTTAAAAAATGATTTCGTTATTAATTCTTCTTCTTTTTCATATTCTTTTACTATATATTCTGCAAAAGTTTTGAAACTATACTGAGCCCCTTTGCACACTTCTACAGGTTTTCCTTTCCAAAGATTTTCACTTTTAGACAAAAGTATCTTATCTATTACTTGTTCTTTAGGAGATTCATTCATAAAAGCTTTCTTTCTTGCAGGACTTAATAAAGCTTGGTCATTTAAATATTCCCCTCTTACACGTTCATAAAACCATCTTGTTTTTCTATAAAAGCCATTTTTAGGAGGAGCCCATATTCTTTTTGAAAAGTCACTGAATTCTTTATGAAAACGATGATTAGAAAATAGATCAGAGTCACTAACTTTATTTTGAGTGTTAGCATATCTGGAAACATCTCTTACAAAATCATTATATTTTTCTTTCTCTTTTACTAAAGATAGTTTTAGTTGAACATAAATATCTTTTATATTATTGTTTAATACTTTTTTAGACATATATATTGCGGATGTTGTCTGTCCACCGTTAACAATCTGTAAATTTCTGATTTTTTTTATTCTATTATTTTCATTATTCAATTCCAAACTTGTTGCCGTTGCCGTAATGCCATTATTATATGCAAAAAAATATTCCGGTTTACGCTCAATAGAATTTCTGATACCTTTATTTACATTTCCTCTAAATTGTAAAAATGTTCTTACATTTTCTTCTAAAATCTTTTTTCCTAATCTGTCATAAAGAGAATAAATTGTTTCTCCATCTACAACAGCTAAATAAGATTCATATTCTTCTGTTGTATTTACTTTTAAACACGGAATATCCACATCAACTTCTATTTCTTCTTCTATATAATTTGATAAATATGTTTTAAAAATATATTCTATGTCTATTACTTTATATTCTATCTGAGTATCCTCTATATATTCAGATGAGATTTCCTTTAAATTATTAGTTATTTTACCATCTGTTAAAACAAATATAACTACTTTATCAAATTTATTCTCTATTTTTTTTGTATATATATAGTATGCCAGTTGATATACATCTGACGTTTCTTCTAAAAATTTATAATATCCTTTTAAAGACTTTTTATAAAAGTTAACAACTCTTTTAAATTTATTATCTATTGCATTTTTTGAAAATACAGAAATTTTCTCAGTATTAAAAAATTCATAATTTAGTAAAAATAAAATTTTTCTTTCTTCATCAAAATCCCATCCTGCAACTTCTTCTCCTGTTTTATAGTGATATGAACTAGAATAATTCTGCCCTAAATCCCCGCTTTCAACTAATACATTACAGACCTTTTCAAAAAAAGCTGTAGGTGTCATTCGTTCCTCAGCATCGGCATCGGCTAAAGTTTCTTGAATAAAATTTTCATAAAATTCTTCTAACTTTATCATAAATTCTCCTCTAAAATTATTTTATTAATTTCAAATTCTTTACATTCTGATAAATCTATTTTATATTTTATTTCTTTTATCTGAGGTGCTATGTCTTTAGAATTTAATTTTGGAAAATTTTCTCTTACATCATAAAATTTTATATCATCTATTTTAAATTTGATATATTCATCTTCGTTTATATCATATCCTATATTAAATAGTTTTTTTAAAAATTCTATTTTTATTTCTTCATCATAAATCATTTTTTCTATTGAGTTTACGATATCGGTTATTGATTCTCCTTTATCTGATGTACTTAAAGAATAAAATACTAAAAATAATTTTTTCTTAACGGTTTCTAACTGAAACACTGATGAAATTGTAGCTGTATTTCCTTTTGAAGTTAATGTTGATTTTATTTCTAATACTGAATTCTCACATAAAAAATCCTGCAGCTCTCTTTCAGGTCCTCTCCACATAGTTAATGTTGTTTCTAATTTAATCTTCTTTATAAGAATCTCTTGTATTGTTTTCAATTCTGCAAATAACCCCATTTGTTCTTCAAAAGATAATCTCATATTCTGTTCTGATTTCAAAAGATTTTTCCATTCTCTTAACCTTTCATATACCTTTTTTATCAACTCTTCTTCTGTTTTTAATAAAAAAGCATTCTGTACTAAGTCATCACAAAGAATTTTAAAAATTTCCCAATTAGAAAAATCTTTAAGTATAAATAAAAGTTCATTTTTATATTCATCACTATAAACTATTTTTATTTCTTTTAGATTGAGTTTCTGCTTTTTAAAAACAGCCTTATCTAGACGTATTAAAAAACAATATTTTCCTTCCAAACTTTTTGCCCAAAAAATATTAAATTTTAATTTAGGATTCACTCTTTTTATTGTTATATTTTTTAGTTCCTCCCATGGATTATTCTTCATTTTCATCCTCTTCTATATTATTATCCTCTAAAACTTGATCTATATAAACTTTATTTACTTTTAAACTTATTGCTCTAGATATATCTAAATTTTTTAAAGGAAATACTATACCGTAAGTTCCATATACTAATTCATCTTTCTTGTTTTCATCTTTATTTTGTAAAAAGTGCAGCATAAATAAAGGCCTTTCCATATATTTTTCTCTTATAACTTTACCTGTAAGTCCTTCCTCTTTTCTTTTTTCTTCACTTAAAATAACTTTTTCAGGGTTACCTGTAGAAACTTTTCTTTTGTTTACTATTAATTCATTTTTTCTTTCTTCCATCTGACGTTCTTGTACACTAACTGAAATATTCTCTGATAATTTTACTATTTTTTTGGGCTTAGCTAATGAAAATAAACATATATCTATTTTTCCTTCCATTTCTTTTATATGTTCTTTTATAAACTTTAAAGGAAAGCCATTACTCAATTCTTTTAAAATATTTTCTTCTCTGCTTAAACTTATTTTATCAAAAAAATCTATTACTAAACTACTGTCTATATTCCGCCACAAATAATTATGTTCTACTTTTTCTGGTAATATTTTTAAACTTTCAAGTTTTTTTATTAATTCTTTTATATGCTCATTTATATCTTCTCTTATTTTTTTATCCTTACTTAAAACCGTGTTTTCTTTCAGTAATCCA